>MDTE01152106.1_pt1 | contig 32493 bp, 22 predicted proteins | sample 811231 | NCBI WGS metagenome assembly MDTE01 (sample SAMN05326651, study PRJNA326480) | marine metagenome | isolation source: seawater | place: Indian Ocean: Red Sea | collected 2010 | reverse complement strand
CTGCACAAACGCCTTGATGAAGGTGGCCTGGTCTGCCGGCAACTTCAGCGACACTTTGCGAGTTTCAAACAGTGAACGGGTCCGTTTGCTGCTGGACCACTCCTCTTCGGTCAGTTGCCCATCCTTGTTGGCATCAAGATTCTTATAAACAAAAACGGCCAACCGACGATGCCGCTGGGCCTCGTCAACCGCAGGCGGCTCCCGAGTTTCAGTCGGACCGCTTCCAGCTCCATCTCCAGCCTGCTTGGCCGGCGGAACACTGAAGTTGGCAGCACCCCGATCGGCTCCAGCCGCCCCACCACCGCCGCCACCAGCGGGCGGGGTCGGACGCACCCTGGGATCGTCGGCCGAGGGCACCCGTCGATCGCGAATCGGACTGCGTTCACTGTCCGGCGTGCTGATCCGAATGGGATTGGGCGTCACCGACTGAAGCATTCGCAACAGCGAGTTCACATCACGACCTCCCAGCGGGATGCTGCGAATCGGACCACCACCAGTCGCCAAGGGAGCCGCGATCGCGCTGTCGAGTTGTGTCACCATTTGTTTGATTTCGGTGATCTGGTCAGGATTTCCACGAACAACCAGGTAACCCGGATTGGCGATCACCGATGGAGCATTCTCGATGTCCTTGGCGTAAAGTCCCTGCAGGGTCGCGGTCAGGGAGACCGGATCCTGACGAATGGGGATGATCGCGGTGGTCTGGTTGCCTCCCTGTCCGTCCAACTTGCGGATCATCCGTGCGATCTCATCGTGACCATCCCTGCTCGCCATCACGTGGATCGTGCGAAATCGCCCGTCCTCATTGACCACGGCACCGGGATACAGCACGTTGAGCGTCTTGGTGACTTCCATCGTGTCGGCCGAGTTGACCTTGTAGACCTCCAGAAACGGCTCGTTGCTGGCCGCTTGACCGGCAAACCGGTTCGGCTCATCGCCAGCGGCAACATCGATGGTCTCGATGGCCTTGCGAATCACCTCCATCTTGGCCGGCGGAGCCATGGCGAGCACCATGTTGGTCCGTTCATCAACTGTCAGCGAAACGTTTCCACCCGAGGAGGCTGCGCCCGACGCGGCCTGGCCACGAGAATCGCCACGACTGCTGCCACCACGTGACGCCATGGCGGCTGCGAACCGGCTGCGAGGATCAGATCCACCACGGCTGCTGCCACGGCTGCTGCCACGGCTGCTGCCACGACTGCTGGAAGGACGAGCAGCCTCACTGACATTTCCGACGCCACGGGCCTGCAGGCCGAAGAGATCGCGAACCATCTTCTCGGCAGCCAGGGCTGAAACGTTGGTCAGAACGAAGGCCTCGTAGGTCAGGTCTTTCTCTTCCTCGGGAATGTAACTCTTGAGAACCGTGTAAATCTCCAAGGCGTTCTTGGCCAGCCCCGTAACAATCAACGAGTTGGCAACAGACAACGCAACAGCCTTCCCCTGAGGACCGAGAAGATACGCCACTTCGGTGGCCGCCTTCGCCGCGTCCTTGCCTTCCAGGGGCATCACGACCCGCACCAACTCGCTGCTGGCCCGTTTGGCCAACTCGTCAACAGTAACCGTCGGGATCAGGTTCGGCGGCACCGGATTGTCGACATTGACGACAACTGCAAAGCGATCACGCCGCAGCAGGATGAATCCCTTCTGCAACAGGGCTCCGTTGAGCACATTGAGAGCTTGTGTCGGGGTGTAGTCCTTGTCGTCGAAATAGGTGAACGTTCCCGGCGGAACTGTCTCCTGATCCCACGTCAGGCCAGCGGCGGCAGAAAACATCTTCAGCACGTCCGACCATGGCGCCTGAACAAAGTTGAATTGCAGCGACTTGGCTGGCTTGGCGCCGGTGGCGTCGACGCCGGCGCCGAACGACGCCACAACACTTCCGGAAACCGGTTTGCCGTCGGCCGTCACGACTGTCGCACCACGCTGGGAAGTCGCATCAGCCGACTTGGTCGCCGACTTCGGAGTCGAATCCGGTTGGGCGGCTGTGGCCATGGGCTTGTCAACCGACTTGCTGTCCTCCGCGTCAGACAGTCCGGCCAGGGTCTGGAAGCTGGTTTTTTGGGTCTCGCTCAAAACGCCCAGGATCGCCTGGTCTCGCTGTTTCCCGAGCGCTTCTCCCTGGTCCTGGAGAGCCTTGGATTTCTTGTCACGCTCTTCGCGAGACAAGTCGCGATTGCGGAACAATTCCCGCCGCGCTTCGTCCAGCGACTGCCTCTGCTGATCATGGCCAGAAATCGCGGCCTGGAGTTTCGTCTTTTGCTCGTCTGTCAATTTCAACTCAACCGCCACCCACTCCGCACCCACGCCACGGACTCCACGACGTTTCAACTGGCTGAGTCTCAGACCACGAAGTTGTTCGGCCGAGATCACCTTGGCCAATGCGGCCTCGGCGATCTTGCGTTGCCCGTCAAAATACTCTCGCCGCTCGGCCTCGATCTTGGCCTTCTCGGCATCGTCCTTGGCCGCCTCGATCCGCCCGCCAAACTCGCGGTACTTCTCGAAAGCAGTGGACCGAGATTCCGACCGGACCTTTTCGATCGAGTCGGCCTGCTCATCGGTCAGCTTCAATTCTTCACGAAGATCCCGGTCCCGGGCCAGGTCGAGCAGACTGTCCCCACCTCGGCCACGTCGACCTCGCTGAGCCTGCGCCGGATCCGCGTCGGTGGCGACAACGATCAGCGCCAGTAACACGGCAGTGAATTGACACGCTGAGGAGAGCTTCGAAGTCTTCATGATCGTTACTTCCGAGTCATGTGAAGTTCCAGCACTGCAACTGCCCCCAAAACAGTTCCAAGCCGGGTGAGTAGATTGGCCCGATCTCAAGGCCGGGCACGACGATACTAACTGGGAGCCTAGCTTACCAACGACAAACCAGATGGATTTTGAGGGAAGGGAAACTCAATAAACTCGGGGGTAATCGACTAAAGATTCCGATTCCCCGGGTAATGTCACCAATTGAATGTTTCCATTCCAGCAATTTCCGAGCTATTCTACAGGAACTAACACCGCCCAACGGTGTTCGGACTGGAGAAAATGGGAGATTTCTGATGAGCAGGCATTCTGGTTTTTGGGTGTTTCGTCGCATTTCCTCCGGTCGAATTGCTCCGTTTCTGCTGGTTGCTGCCAGCATTTTGATCTGGGCCGGTTCGGCCACGGCCCAACGGTCTGATTCCCGAGGCGGCAGTCGAGGTGGCAGTCGCGGCGGTTTTGGTGGTTTTGGAGGTTTCGGCGGCGGTGGCAGCGACCGTGCAGAACGGATGCGGAGTTTCTTCTCCCAGATGCGATCCGGCAGCAACGGCGGATCTTCAGACGACCGTCGTGAACAAATGCGGGCATTCTTTCAGCGAATGCAACAGCAGCGCGACGGGGGACAGGGTGGCAGTCGATCACGGGGTGGTCGTGAGGGCGGCAGTCGTGAAGGACGAAGCCGGAATGGCCGGAGCCGGGGCGAATCGAATGCCACCAAGCCAAAACCCGTGGTCCGTGTCACGGTTGACCTGCCCGAGAATTATGCGGCAATGGACAAGGACAAGGACGGCCAGTTGGGGCTATACGAGTGGAAACTCTCGGCTATCCAGCAGTTCCGAACACTCGACAAAAACCGGGACGGTTTCCTGACACCACGAGAATTGACCAGCGGAACGGATAGCGAGGAGACAACAACGGCCTCCACGGATGCGAGTGACTCCGGAGAGTCCTCCGACGACAAGAAGGCCGAGACATCCTCCGCTCCTGGTGGAACTGTTGCGGTGTCGACCGCCGCCGGTCCAAAGAAAGATGAGCGAACGGTGCGAATCGCCAAGTACACGTTCAAGGCACTCGACAAGGACAAGGACGGCAAGCTCTCGGCCGAGGAGTGGCAAAAGAGCAGTCGTACACGCAGTACCTTCGAGAAAAAGAAGGTCAAACTGAAACTGCCCATCGACGAGAGCGGTTTCGTGGCGGCATTCCCGGCCAGGGACTAGCCTAGCCACGACCGGCGAGTCGTCGGGCTCGCTGCAACACGTCCGGCATCACCTCAACCCAGCCGGTCCCGACCACCAGCGGTGATTTCACCGTGGCCGGCAACAGCCGGCTGTACTGGTCCAGTAGCCGATTGACGGCCTCTCGATCGCCACGCTCGACGGCCAGGACCAGTGCCGCGCGGGACCAGGACGGGGCCAATGCTCCCTGCTGGGCCTCGGGCACCTGCCCAAGCTTTTCGACCAAATCCCACGCATCTCCGGTGCGTCCCTGTTCGAACAGGCTTCGGGCATGACTCAGGAGAGTCACAGCAGCAGGCCCAGCGTCCTCGGACACCACTAGAGATTGTGCGTAAGCCGCCCAGGCGTCCTCCCACTGTCCAAAGTCAATTGCACGATATCCGGCGCGGGCGTACTCATCCCAAGACAGTGGTTGAACTTCTTCGTCGAGTCGATGACGTCGTGCCCACCCCTCCAGCCATCCCACTCGACGGGCGCCATTGGCAAAGAAAACCGGCCCGAGACGCCGGAAGTGCCGGCGGCGACTCCGGCGAAGACGCGGTGCCGGCAGCGGAGAGGAGAGTTCCAACCACCCGTTGCTCGCGACCTCCGCGGCCAACAGTCCGGCGATCGCCTGGTGCCCCTTCAACGTTGGATGAACGTGGTCCACGTACCAGTCGGAGCCGGGCAAACCATCGGGACTCAACGCCTCGATCCTACCAGCTGCATCAACAAGTGGCGTCCCGGTCGATTTCGCCACGGCGGTCAATGTCTTGTCCAACCTCCCGATCATCCGCAGCGGGCACACGTCCAGATCACGGGCCCTGCGATACGCAACAGCGGCTCGATCGCTTCGCCCGAGACGGTCGAGCGTCCGAGCCAGCCTCCACGCCACCAACGCATGCTGATCATCCAATTCCTCGGCGCGGCGAAACGCCGTCAACGCGGCCTCGAAACGGAGCGCGGCGGTTTCTCGTGCTCCCAGGTCCATCGCAGCCTGCCATTTTGTCCGTTCCTCGGCCGACAACCCGTCACGGTGCTGCGATTTGAATGGCGGACAATCCCGGAGATTGGACCCCAACCGCACCAGCACCAGGGGCACCTTGGCCTTACGGCATTCTTCAATCATCAGTTCCAGCGACCGTCCGTACTGGGCCACCACCTTGTCCTGCCATGCCTGGTCTCTTTGATAGGATGCGTAACCACTCTGTTGATCCAGCCGGGCTTCCACCTCCGCACTGTCTTTTTCCGGCGTATCCGAGTCCTCCTGGCTCATCCATCGCCGGCACATCGTCACCGTTCTCAGTGACATCGCCTGATCCTCCAACCAGGCGATCACCGCATTACGGCCCTTGACGTTCTTGTAACTGCGGTCTTCCAGGAATTCGTTGTGACCGGTGGCGACAACGACCAGATCGGGCTGATAGGCGAGCACCTCGGAGACGATCGGCCCCAGGCGATAACTGGCGTAAGACAGCCCACCACAATTGACCGCTTCCACCTCCCGTCCCTGCGTCCGTTCGGCAAGTTCAAGCCCCAGCCAACGAGTGAACGACGACTCGGTCGTGTAGGGACGGCCCCGGACCGTCGACCCGCCCAGGCAAAACAGCCGGAAGCCGTTTTCCGGTTTCTCCAGCAGAAACTCCTGGTCACCAAAGAACAGTCCGCGGGCCGTGGCCGTCCGGTAGACACCGTCCCGTTTGTCGACTTCGAACAATCGCCCCGAGCGATTGAAACCCGATGAGGGATCGTCCGCCTGCGACGGATCGGCAACATCCAGCCCCCACAACACCAGTTCCAATGCCACGAATGGCACGATCGCCATCCCCATCGCCAGCAAACGAAAAATTCGGCGACGGCGTTGTGATCGACCGGTCATCTGAGTAGACGAGGCTTCCATCAAGAATTCTTCGGGCGACACCGTCAGAGCGGCTAACGACGTGGGATTGTCAATTGGCCGGGGGTTGGGCTATACCGACGACCTGCGAACCAGGGTGTAGACTGCGGAGACTACCATGACCGACTCGAACGGTAAAGAACCTCAACAGGCTGTCATAACGAGGCCTGAATCACGAGTTGCCTGGTGGGGGCTGAGCGGAGTCGTCATTCTCCTGAGCCTCAACGCCTGGCTGACCAACGGTCATCTCGATCGCCAATCTCGAATTTCCCGGGAACACCTTTTCTGGGTGATCTGCCACGAAGGCGGAACCCCCGAGAGTCGGCGGGACGCGTTTGTGACCCTGGTTGCCGAAGGCAACTCGGTCTGGACAGCCGCCAGGCTCGACAAACTGGACTTGGACGGCATCGACTTGTCCGGTGCTTTCCTGGCGGGGGCCATATTCGATGGAAGCCGCCTGGTCGATGCACAACTGATGCGGACCGACCTGCTCCAGGCCAGCCTCAAAACCGTCGATCTGCGCAAGGCCGCGCTGACTTCCGCACAAATGGAAGAGATCATCGCATTGAAGGCCAAGCTCGACGAGGCGCATCTCTTTGAGGCCAACCTGAGATCCGCGTCGTTGGAACAAGTGCACGCGCACCAGGCCAACTTCGTCAAGGCTGACCTCTCCGACGCCTACCTTTACATGGCCGACTTCACCGGTTCGACATTCACCAGCGCGAACCTCAGTGATGCAAACCTCGAAGCCGCCATCTTTCGCGACACCGATCTCTCGCTGGCCGTGATGGACGGAGTTCGAATTGTCGACGCTGACTTCAGTGGAGCCAACTGGTGGCGTGCCCAGGGATTCACCCAGTCGCAACTCGACGAGTTGTCAGCCAAGTTCGCGCCCGACGAGGACGCGGCAGCCGAAACACGTGACGATTACCAAAGGTGGCTCAACGCCACAGCCCCCTAGGGCTGGCGTTCGCGTGCGGGACTGTCACCACCCTCTGCCGCCCGCCTCCGCCGGCGTTCTTCTCGCCGTTCCTGCCGCCGTTGGATGCCGGTGCCAATCGCCGAGCCCAGGAGTTTCAGGTACCCCTCCTCGACCCTCAACTGCAACCGCATTCCGTTCTCACTGGGCCGGATGTCAACCTGGAGACGGTCTTTGCCTCCCTCGAAGGCCGGCCTGGCCAACTTGGCGAAAGTCCCTTCTGAGTCCAATTTTTCGAGCCAATTGGACATGTTCAGTACGAACTGAAACGGCGCGCCCCTGACCTTCTTCCCAACCGTGGCCCGCGCCTCGGCCAGGTCGTCGATGGCCGTCTTGGTTGCGTCCAGTGAACTGCTGTCGCCCAGCGAGAACCAGACCACGTTGGGGCCGGTGCCAATGTACACCGACGGAGTCCCGCCGTAGATCCGCTGGTTGGCCGCACTGGTGGTCTCCGATCGACTGCCAATGCGATGGAACGACACCCCCTTGTGCGCATCAATGTCGATCTCCATCTCGCCCACATCGGGATTCATCTTGAGTTGCGACAGGATCGAGCGAACGGCCGTGGACAGCTTCTGACCATCCTCGACCTTCACGCCGCCGAAGAGAGCCATCCGTTCCGGAGGCATCACCTTGTACTGGAAAAACGCATCGGCGTGTCCCGTCTCAGCGGTCTTGGTCAGGGCGGAGAAGAGACTGCGAACGGCCGGCTCCACTGGCTCCAACTGCGAAGCGACCTGTGGTTCGAGAACCCGAAGGAACTCCGTCATGTTCCCCTGTTCGCGGTCGTCCATCTTCCACGACAGCGAGAAACTCAACGGGGCCTTCTCGTCCAACAGTGGGGAGAAATAACTGGGGCGAGAGTCGATCTTCGCCAACGCCTTGGCCCAGTTTCCGCTTGGCTTGGCTTCAAACTGGACCTCCAGGACCGCGTCCTTGTCTTCCTCCGACGCGTTGATCCCAAGGGTCACCCGGTTCCCCTCGGCCAGCAACAACTCGATGAACTCAAGCGCGTTGGATTCATTGGCTCGACGAAGCTGGTAGGGACCATCGGGTTCATCATCTCGCTGCTGCATGTTGGCGTTGAACTGGGCTCTCAGAACACCCAGCAACGTGGTTTTGACGGCATCAGGTACCGTGTCCAGCCGTAATGTCACGGCGAGGTCATGGCGGGCCGAAAGCCCACTGGTGAGCTTGACTGGGTCAAGAAACTTCTGATCCAGATTCTCGGCACTCTGGTTGATGAACGCGTAGCCTCCGCGCAACACGACTTGCTGTGTTCCACGACGTCCACCGACCAACTCATACCGGTCCGGTTCACCGTCAACCGGCTTCAACTGCGTGTTGCCACCGCCGATCAGTTGAGCCACCTTGTCGATGTCGTCAACCGGCACATACGTGACCGGAATCGGAGTTGGCGGAAAACCGGGCGCCAGGAAGATCATCATGCCCAGGGGCTTATCGCGATTGACCCCCTCGAGGTTGTTGGCGGCAGCCAGGCCGTTCTCGATCGACTCGTTGAGCTGGGACTGCCCGGCTGTTTCGAAGAGATACCTGACATCCCCCAGCAAACGATCCACGCTGGCGGCATTGATGATGACCAGCGGAACCGCGGCAGCCTTCTCGACAGTGGCGTCCGAATCGTCAGCCCCATCGTCCTGCGCTCGAAGTCCCAATGGGTTCCCAAACGTGACCAATCCCGCGATCACCAGAACCAACATCCGTCGCCACAACCGTGAATCAAGAAGTCTCATGATCCCTCTCACATTTCTTGGCCTGTGCAACACAGGCTGTCTTTCCCAACCGCTCAACTCAAAGGAACGGCGACGGAATTCCGCCATCATCCTGGTCGCGCCACCCAACCGCGAGCCAACCTCCGGACTCGCAGGCTGGGTGGATCCTGAATTTCAACAACACCAATTTCAATCAACAGCAGAAGCGAACCGGCACTCCTAAGCTTCGCGTTTCTTGGCACCACTGGGACGCTGGGGACGGCCGCGTTGGCCTTTTTGTCCCTGGCCACCACGAGTGCCACCACGAGTGCCACCACGAGTGCCGCCACGGCTCCCACCACGGCTCCCACCACGGCTTGACCGACGGGCGAGTTCGAACTTCGGCCCCTTGAGAGCTTCAAACTTCGTCTTCTGCTGAGCGGTCAACACACCGGCGATCGCCTTGTCAGTCTCAGCTCGAATCGCTTCACCCTTGGTCCGCATTTCGGAAAACCGCTTCTGGATTTCCTCGCGGGATGGACGTTTTCGTTCCGTACTTTTCGGCTGTCCCTTTTGGCCAGCTCTGGACCGTCCACCAAACCCCAGGCCGGCGAAGAGTTCTCGCTGCTTCTTCTGGCCCGCTTCCATGGCCATCTTGATCTTGGTGACCTGGGCGGCCGAGAGGCCAATAGCCTTGGCGGTGTCAGCTTCAGTCAGGGCGCGGTTGCCCTTTTGCTGAAGCACGATCTGCTTGAGCCGCTTGCTCTGCGCTTCATCGAGGATCAGCCCGTAGAGATCAGCCTCGGCTTCCTTGGATTTCTTCTCACTCGTCTTACGCAACTCGGTCATCTTCTTCTCGCGTTCTTCGCGAGACAGGTCACGGAAGTTGCCACCCAGTAGGGCACGGAAATCGGGACGAGCAGATTGCTGCAGTTCGCGAATAATCCCCTGCTGTTCCTCGGAGATCTTCAACTCCTTGCGAACTTCCTCGCGGCCGATCAACTGCAGTGCGCCTGGACCTCCCTGGCCCCTGCCACCAAAGCCACCAAAGCCACCACCACTCCGCTGCCGTTGCTGGCCACGACGCTGGTTATTGGGTTGCTGTTTTTTCTGCTGGGCTTCCACCACGGACGTCGTCAACAGCGAAACCGCCACCAGGGCGGTCACACCACGCAGCCAAGAAATAGAGCGTAACATGTCAATGGACTCCTGGTCGCAAGTACTCCAAACCGAGAAACGCCTGCAGTCACTCGAAGAAAAGCGACGGGCGTAACAATCTCCAGTTTTATTTCTACCAATCGAAAAAGCTGAGAACAAGAAGAGATGGACCTCACGGAGTGGGGGCTCCGCAAGGCCATCTCAAATGGGGGGCCGCCCGGACGGACGGCACCCCAAGAGCGGTAAACCCCCGGTTGAGGCCAAGGTTCCGAAAAAAACAGCTGGAAACTTGAGTTTTTCTACACCGGGGGACCGAAGTCTGCGGAAAGGGCACCCGACCATCCACTGTTCTTCCGCTTTTGCAGACAATCGAATCACCTCGGATAATCTGGATAACCGATAAATTTTAACGTCGGTTGACGGGTCGCCTGCTCTGGATTTTCGTGTGTGGCTGGGCGACAGCCTTTCCGACGCCAATGAAAAACGAGCCCGGAGAAGAGGCTGTTTAGCATGGGAATTCCGTCGCGACGATGTGGTTTTCAGACCCTCGCCATTCTCGTATCCCTGTCGGTGCTGATCGACACCGGGGCCCGAGGTGGCGAATTGACCGAATCACTTTTCGCGGCGGTCCGGTCCGGAGACCCTTCCCAGGATTATGTGGTTCGTTCCGGCCTGGGCCACAGCATCGGTGACGGTGTGGGTTACGACCACGGGTTTTCGTCCTTCAGCAACCTGATCCCACTGATCGAAGAACCCGACAAGCGACTACTGTTTGCCGACGTGAACCTGCTGGTGACCAACCAGGCAACCATCGGCGCCAACATCGGCGTGGGGCAACGGGTCTACGACGAGGACACCAATCGCACCTGGGGGCTTTTCGCCTGGTACGACTTCCGCGAGACCGACGAAAACCGGTTCCACCAGATGACGATCGGCCTGGAGACACTCGGCGAGTATCTCGACGTTCGCTCCAACATCTACATTCCCGACATGGCCGACGATCGTCTGCCCAACCCGGCCGGCAACTACTTCAGCGGCAATCAATTGGTCATTGCTGACGAAGCCGCGATGACCGGCTGGGACATGGAAGCCGGCACGTCGCTGATCACCGTCGGTGACATGGTCGTTCGCGGTTACGGTGGCGGTTATTTCCTCCGTGCCACGGGCAGCCCCGACACCTGGGGCTGGCGACACCGGACCGAACTGGAACTGACCGACCACATGTTCGTCAATCTCGGAATCCAGGAAGACGATCTGTTTGGCCGGACGATGACCGTTGGCATCACCCTCCACTCGTTGCAGGCCGTCCGGTCACCAAAACCGGCACCCAGTTGGCCTCCATTCAACGCCATGCAACGTCCGAGAGGATCCGAGATGGACCGAGCCAAAGTCGCCAGCCGTCTGGCGGAGCCGACTCGTCGATTTCGCAATATCATGATCCACCGCCAGGAGCGGGTGGCCACAGACCCAACCACCGGAGCCGCACTGTCGTTCCTGCACGTCGTCCCCGGAGGAACCGGCGATGGATCCTTCGAAACCCCATTCGGCAGCTTTGCCACCGCGATGGCAGATCCCGCTGCTGCGGGCAGCCGGATCTACACGCCCCAGGGAGGCACCTTCACCGAGGACTTCACACTGGCCAGTGGCACGGAATTGCTTTCCAGCAACAGGCAACAACGCGTGACCACACAGGGTGGCCAACGCCGCCTGCCCGGGTCGGGATCCACCGCCGCCACGATCATCAATGGCACCATCACACTGGCTGACGAAACCCGCGTTGCCGACTTCACGATCAACGGGCAGATTGTCGGAGACGCGGTGGAAACCGTCACCCTCCATCGCAACGTGATCAACGCCTCGGCTGGACTGGCGGGAGTGTCCCTGACCAACATCAACAACACGGGAGACGTGATCGTTCTCTCGCACAACACCATCTCCGGTGGCGACACGGGAATCGAGGCGACCGGAGCGACTGTTGACCTGGACCTGCTGAACAACACGGTCCTGGACGCCGCCATCCAGGCCATCGAGGTGGAAGCCACCGGCGGCACAACGTCCACGTGGATCGTTTCAGACAACGCTCTTTCCGGCTCAGGAACCGGCGACGTGGCCGAGGCGATCTTCACCAACTCCGGCACCGGAACAGTCAACCTGACGTTGACCGGCAACTCCAGCGCCAACACGCCACCCAGCGGCGAATTCAATTTCGACCTGCTCAACACCGGGGGCGGTGGATTCACGGTCGATTCGTCCGCGTTGAACTCCGGGGAAGTCGGCAGTTCCGACGGTTCGGTGGTGATCCCCTAGCGGTGACCCCGGTGGGTCACTGTCATCTCCTGCCCTGTCGTCAACCGGCGTCTTCCGGCGGCGCGATCGTTGGCGTGATCACCCGGCAGCCCAGCGGCGCCAGAACCTGTTCCAGGCGTTCGCACATCGCCTCGTCATGGCAATGTCCGACAATGGCTCCGCCGGACCCTGCGAATTTTGCGCTGGCACCAACCGAGCGAGCCGCCTCGACCATGGCCACATGTTCGGCCGGCAATCGGCAAATCGACGCCCGGGTGTCGTAATTCGCATCCATCATTTGGTGCAACCGCTGGGTGTCACCGTCGGCCAATGCCTGGATTCCCTCGCTGGTCAGTTCCGCAAATCGTTCCATTGCCTCGATCACCTGGGACTCGCCCTGGTCAAATCGTTCGCGCAGCCGGTTGTGGAACACCTCGGTCGGTTCACCGGCGTCTCTCGAATAGGCCACGTAGAGCCTGGGCAACAGCAACGGATCGAGTCGCCGATAATCCCCGCACTCGAAACCCTCGCACGACTCGGTGGCGTCGTTGCCGAAGTCCATCGCCACCAGCCCGCCATACACCTGTATCACCCGATCCTGCAGTCCGGCGGTGATCCCCAGTTCTCCCGTCTCAACTTTCAAGACCAACGATGGTTGCACACGGCGGGGAATCTGCACCTCGTAAAACTCCATCAGTGCACGCAACGTCGCCACGATGATGGCGCTGGAGCCAGCCAGCCCGACTGCTCGAGGAATATTGGAGGTGTAACGGACTGCAAAGTTGCGGTCGTGCAGAACAATGTTCTGTCGTTGGCAGTACTCGACGAACGTCTTGATCGTCGCCTTGACCAGCCTCACGCCACCGTAGTAGCCGTGCAACCGGACATCTTCGGCCAGGTCAGCCACCGAATCAAATCGGCTCTGGTCTTCCTGGCTCAACAGGATCTCGACCCGGTCCCACTCGTAAAGGATCGTCTCGGCCCAGAAGTCCTCCAGCGCCACCGAGACCGTCCGGCCGTTGTACCCGTCGGAGGGATTTCCCAGCAGTCCGGCCCGCGCCGTGGCTCGTTGACGGATCAACTGCATCAGGAGGTGCCACCGTCGAGCAGGTCACGAAGATGCTCACGGAGTCCCCGTCCATAGCGTGGATCAGCCAGTGCAAACTCGGTGAACGCCCGGAAATAACTGCCAAAGTTGCCGATATCAAAGCGTCGTTCATCGGGTTGCAATCGGATCCCGATCCCCCGTCCACCGTCGGCCAGGACGCTGCGAATCGCGTCGGTCAACTGAATCTCGCCCCCCTTGCCAGGCTCGGTTTTCTCCAACGCGTCGAAGATTCGCGGGGACAGCACGTAACGAGCGGCGACTGCCAGTCGGCTGGGAGCCTCATCGACCGAGGGCTTCTCGACCAGGTCGGCCAGTTCAAAGATATCGCCCGCCTGACCATCACCACCGGGACTCGCAATTCCATACCGAACCACGTCCTGGCTGGGCACCTCCTCGAAGGCCACGACCACATCGGCACTCTCGGCTTCAAATCGCTCGACCATGCGGGCCACGATATCCGACTGCGCATTGACGCCAATGATCGAATCACCCAGAGCAACCACGAACGGCTGATCGTCGACCAGGGGCCGGGCACACAACACCGCGTGGCCCAGGCCCAACTGTCGTCGCTGCCGTGTGTAGAAGTACTCCAGGCTCTGACGTTCAAAGTCGAGTTCCTCGAGCAGTTCCTCGCGACCGGTTTCTCGCAAAAACGTGATCAGTTCCCAGTTCGTGTCAAAGTGGTTCTCGATCGATGCCTTGCCGGGACCGGTGATGAACATCAGCCGGTGGATTCCCGAATTGGCCAGCTCCTCCACGACATATTGCACGACCGGCTTGCGGCCCACCGGCAACATCTCCTTGGGCTGACTCTTGGTCGAGGGCAACAGTCGGGTCCCCTGCCCCGCGACAGGAACAACGGCCAGATCGATCGCCATGCTGGATTTCCGAAAGAAACTCTGAGAGGAAGTCAGGATGATCAGTTGGAATTTGCCGTCGAGGCAGCCGCCGGTTGGCGATTGGCCTGGATGACAAAACGCGTCTGTCCATTGCTCGCCTGGCTCTCGATCACTCGCCACTGGCTTGCAATTTCTGTGATACGAACAGGTGGCAAGGCCAGTTCGGTGAGCCACTTGAACCAGTCCACGCGGCCCACGACGGCGGCGTCCAGTCGCGCATTGGCCAGGTCGGCTCCACTGAGATCCGCCCCGGTGAGAGTCGCACCGGTCAGGTCGGCCTCGCGGAGGATGCTGCCATTGAGCTGGGCCCGGGTCAGGTCGCTGTCCTTGAGTTGTGCCCCGGTAAAATCGGCTTGGCGCAACTGGGCACCGCGAAGACTCGCCCCGTTGAGAATCGCCCGAGTGAACCGGTTTCCCTCGAGCAGGGCGGCAGTGAGGTCCGCGCCAGCCAATCGGGCCCCGGTGAAATCGGCCAACCGCAAGTCGGGGCCACCGCTCATCGCCGCGGTCATGTCGGTCCCCCGGTAACGGCCCCCGGATGCGAGCGTCATTCCCAGTCGCACTCCGGTCAGATCAGCCGACCGAAAAGAGGCCATGTACAGGTAGGCCTCGTTGAAATTGGCACCTCTCAGGTCCGCCCCACTGAAGTCCACCTCGTGGCCATCGATCCGGGACAAGTTGGCCTCGCGGAGATCAACATTTCGAGCCGTGGCACCGGGGAGACGAGCCTGGGAGAGATTCGCCGCACGCAGGTTGCCACCATCGAGGACAACATTGCTGAGATCGGCTCGAGAGAAGTTCGCACCGGCCAATACCGTCCCGGAGAAATCGACCCGCACCAGGGCCGCCTCGGGAAGCTGCAATCCAGCCAGGTCCTTCTCTCGCAAACGCAATCCGGCCAGAGATTTCGAACCACGCCGATTGAAGTCCTCGAGAATCTCGCGGACGGCACCACCGCCGCCGGGACGGCCACTGGCATCAACCAGCACCAACCACTTCAAGTGGTCGCGGGCCCGGTCCCTCTCGGGTGCTTCGATGACGTAGACCAACGGCGTGGTGGCCACGACCAGCGCCAACACGCCGAACACGACCTTGAGAGTGGCCGAGCCACTCACAAAACAGACGATCCGCTGCATGGCATATTCGATCCAGACAAACGGAACCCACCAGGCCGGTCCGGGCTCGGGACGAATCGGCAGTCGGGGTTCAGGCACGAGTGGCCTCCGATTGGCGGACAATGGAACGATCGCGGGAAAGAAATACTGCTCCCGCCATCATCTCCGGCCCGGCCAGCGGGTTCAATGGGTCAGTCGGCGTGTCGGCTGTCACCGAGCATGGGTTGTCACCGATCGCGACGGTGACTCATATTATGAGGATCGTCCGGATCAATGACGCTTCTACGGCCCCGTGGTCCGGTCCGCCATCAAGTGATTGCAACTGCTGGAGACCGTGCAGATGGAGAAGCGAAACTGGACAAAACGGGTTGTCCCATCGGCGGTCCTGGCCATCCTGGCCCCCCTGGCTGTCTCCGGAGCGAATGCGGCCGACACGGTCCGGAAAATCGATTTCAACCGGGACATCCGCCCGATCCTCTCGGCACACTGCTTCCAGTGCCATGGCCCTGACGCGGGCAAACGAAAAGCCGAGTTGCGGCTCGACACCCGACTGGGGGCACTGGCACCTCGCGACGGCCACAAGACAATCGCGGCAGGACAGCCCGACAAGAGCGAGTTGTTTCTCCGGATCACCTCCGCATCGGCCGACGAAAAGATGCCGCCGGCCGCCGCCAAGCGACCACTGTCCCAGGCACAGATCGAACTGGTCCGCCAGTGGATCAGCCAGGGAGCCAACTGGCAGGAACACTGGGCCTGGATCACGCCGTCACGGCCCGCACTCCCCTCCCCACCAGATTACCTCGATTTCGTCCGCACCCCGATCGACCGTTTCCTGCTGTCGCGGCACTACGCCGAGGGCCTGATCCCGTCGTCCCCGGCTGACCGGGTGACCCTGGTCCGCCGCGTCTACCTGGACCTGCTGGGGCTCCCCCCCACACCGACACAAGTGGACGCCTTCGTCAATGACGCCCGGCCCGGAGCCTGGAAACGGCTTGTTGATGAGTTGCTGACCTCACCACACTACGGTGAACGCATGGCGATCTACTGGCTGGATGTGGTCCGGTACGCAGACAGCAATGGGTACCACTCCGACGAGGCCCGCCAGATCGCGCCGTACCGCGACTACGTCATCGAGTCGTTCAATCGCAACCTGAGGTTCGATCGCTTCGTCACCGAACAACTCGCCGGCGACCTCCTGCCCCAGGCCGGCCCGGTGCAGAAAGTCGCCTCGGGTTTCAACATGCTGCTGCAAACGACCAGCGAGGGCGGCGCCCAGGCCAAGGAATACCTCGCGAAATACTCCGCCGACCGCGTCCGCAACACCAGTTCCATCTTCCTGGGAGTCACGCTTGGATGTGCACAGTGCCACGACCACAAGTACGACCCGTTCACCATGCGGGACTTTTACCGCTTCGGGTCATTCTTCGCTGACATCAAGGAACGGGGCGTCGGCAACCCAACGGCCTACCCCGTCCGCGTCGGCGCCATCGACACGTCCCTCAAGGAAGTGGAAACGCGGATCGCCAAGCTGAACAAGCGCCTGGCCGAGACGACTCCCGAGTTGACACGTGCACAGCGCAAGTGGGAGACGGAGGTCGCCGCCGAGGCCACTCGCAGCGTTTCGCTCTCACCGTGGTCCACGATCGGCCCCTTTCCGGCCGCGAGTTTCGACGAGGCCCACTCCAAGGCCTTCGCACCTGAACAGGAAGTCGACCTGTCAAAGACCCACGACGGCCTGAAATGGGTTGTCGCCAAGCAGTTCGTCGATGGCAAACCCCACTCGCTTCCGGGGCAGAACTGTGCCACCTACCTGTACCGAACCATCTCGACCCCGGCGGCTCGTAAGCTGGTCGTTTCGCTGGGCAGCGACGACAGCATCAAGCTGTGGGTCAACGGGAAACCGTCCTTCGAGAACAAAGTGACACGTGGTGTCGCACCAGATCAGGACAAGGCAACCCTGGATCTCGTGGCCGGGGAAAACCGGCTGTTGATGAAGGTGGCCAATGGTGGCGGAGGATACGGTTTCTTTTTCCGTGCTGTGCAGAGTTCATTACCCGCTCCCGTGCTGGCGGCCCTGAAGGTACCGACGGCCAAGCGGAACGCAAAACACAAGCAAGCGCTCGCCACGCACTTCCGCACAATTGCCCCGACCCTGAAGCCCCTCCGGGACCAGTTGGCGGCGGCCACGAAACGGAAATCGGACCTCGAGAAACAACTGCCCAGGACGCTGATGACCGTGTCGGTCAAACCACGGCCAATCCGGATTCTGCCCAGGGGCAACTGGATGGACGACAGCGGACCGGTCGTCGCACCGGGCGTCCCCGGCTTCCTGCCTCCCCTGGAAACTGGCGAACGGCGGGCCAACCGACTCGACCTGGCCCGCTGGATCGTCCGCAAGGACAATCCCCTGACGGCGCGTGCCTTCGTCAACCGGCTGTGGAAACTCTACTTCGGGCAGGGACTGACCGCCCCGCTGGATGACCTGGGAGCCCAGGGCAGCCGACCGGTTCACTCCGAACTGCTGGACTGGTTGGCTGTCGAGTTCATCGAGAGTGGCTGGAACATCAAGCACATGGTGCGGTTGATCATCAACTCGGGTGCCTATCGCCAGAAATCCCTGGTCAGCCCGGCCCTGGAGAAACGCGACCCCTACAACCAGTTGCTGGCTCGCCAGTCCCGTTTTCGCCTCGATGCCGAGATCGTCCGCGACAACGCGTTGTCGGTCAGTGGTTTGCTGGTGACGCAGATCGGAGGCCCCAGCGTCAAGCCTTACCAGCCGGCCGGCTACTGGCGTCACATGAATTTCCCCGTCCGGACGTGGAAATCCTCGGCCGGCAAGTCGGTCTACCGTCGTGGGCTTTACACCTGGTGGCAGCGAATGTTCCTGCACCCCAGTTTGCTGGCCTTTGACGCGCCCAGTCGCGAAGAATGCACCGTGGAACGACCACGATCCAACACGCCGCAACAGGCCCTGGTGTTGCTCAATGACCCGACATACGTCGAGGCCGCCGCGGCACTCTCAGAACGGATCATCGGCTCCAAATCCGAGGGTTTCACCGGGAAACTCGGCTGGGCCTTCCGCCGGGTGCTCTCCAGGCACCCGCGGCCCGAGGAGATCCAGGTCCTGCAATCGGTCTTCGACCGGCACCTGGCTGACTACAAGGCGCATCCGGAGGTGGCCCGCAAGGCGCTCACCGCCGGGCGACTCAGCCCCCCGAAGGAGGCCACCAACGATGCCGTGGCTCAACGGGCTGCCTGGATGTCACTGGCCCGCATCCTGCTGAACCTGCACGAGACGATCAGCCGCTCCTGAGACCAACGCACTCATCCAGTTCCCACCATCACGGTGACACCACGCTCATGACCAACTCCACCAATCCGCATTCAACACCCGCCGCCCACATGCTGGCCGATGATTCTCTGCCCCTGGCCCGTCGCTGCTTCCTGGGCCGGTCGGCACAGGGCATCGGAACCATGGCCCTGGCCGCGATGCTCGGCGAACAACTCAACGCACCGGCTGCCGCGGCCGCCCCGACGGTACGGATCCCCAGGTGGACCGGAGCCCTGAAAACCCTGCATTTCCCAGCAAAAACCAAGCGAGTGATCTTCCTGTGCATGGCCGGAGGAGCCAGCCACCTGGAGACGTGGGACCACAAGCCCAAGCTGGCCGAGATGAACGGCAAGCCGATGCCCGAGTCCTACACCAAGGGCCAGCCGATTGCCCAGTTGCAAGGCAAAAAACTGACCTGCCTCGCGCCACAGCACGAGTTCAAGCAGTACGGCAAGAGCGGACAGACCTTCTCAAGCATTTTTCCCCACCTGGGCAGCGTGGCCGACGAGATGTGCATCATCCGGTCGATGAAGACCGATGCCATCAATCACGACCCCGCCCACACCTTCATGAACACCGGCACCACGATCAGCGGTCGCCCGTCGATGGGGGCCTGGCTGACCTACGGCCTGGGTGCCGAAACCGACAACCTGCCCGGCTTCGTGGTCCTGACGTCAGTCGGTGGTGGTCAGAACCAGCCGATCGCCTCGCGGCAGTGGCACAGCGGGTTCCTGCCCAGCCGCTTCCAGGGCGTGCACTTCCATTCCAAGGGCGACCCGGTGCTGTATGTCAAGAACCCGGCCGGGGTCACCCGTGATCGACAACGCGACGTGATCACCGCCATCCAGAAGCTCAACCAACTCCGCAACGAACTGGTCGAGGACCGGGAGATCTCCACGCGGATCAGCCAGTACGAGATGGCATTCCGGATGCAGGCGAGCGTCCCCAAGCTGATCGACATCTCCGACGAACCCAAGCACGTGCTGGATCTCTACGGCACCAAGGGGGCCGACGGATCATTTGCCGCCAACTGCCTGCTGGCCCGACGACTGGCCGAACGCGGCGTCCGTTTCGTGCAGTTGTACCACCGCGGCTGGGACCACCACGGCAACATCAAGGCTGCCTCGGCCAAAACCGCCAAGCTGGTCGACCAGCCGGCAGCCGCCCTGTTGAAGGATCTCAAGCAGAGGGACATGCTCAAGGACACCCTGGTGGTGTGGGCTGGAGAATTCGGCCGCACGCCGATGGCCCAGGGCAGCGGACGGGACCACCACATCAAGGGGTTCTCGATCTGGATGGCCGGCGGCGGCATCAAGGGAGGCACCTCGCATGGCAACACCGACGAACTGGGCTACAACGCCGCAGAAAACGTGGTCACCGTCCACGACCTGCACGCCACGATGCTCAGGCTGCTGGGTATCGACCACGAACAACTGACCTTCCCATTCCAGGGCCGGGACTTCCGCCTGACCGATGTGGCCGGTAATGTCATCGAGCCGATCCTCTCCTGAATGACAGGCTTCAAGACACTCATTCGCTGACACCAATTCACTCCCAAGGACTCTCATCATGATCAAACGCATCCTCCCCCTGGCTCTCCTGGCCACCCTCATGGTTGGGATCGGCCTCCAGGCCACGCAGGGCACCGCCGCCGAGAAGAAGAAGGGATTCGTCGCGCTGAAAAGCCTGAAGAAGGACTTCTTCGTCGCCGTTGGCGACGCCAAGAGTTGGAAGGTCAATGGCGACGTGATCGAATGCAACGGCACGCCCAACGGGTACATCTGTACCAAGAAGAGCTACACCAACTACGAGTTGTCCTTCGAATTCCGCTATCCCAAACAAAAGGGCAACAGCGGAGTCCTCAACTACATCGCCGGCAAGCACAAGGTCTGGCCGGCGTGTGTCGAGGTCCAGGGACATTACGACAACCTGGCGATGATCTTCGCCATGGGTGGCGCCAAGGGGCCACGAAACAACGGCGACAAGAAGGCCCGGGAAAAGGCTCGCAAGCCCCACACCGAGTGGAATCAATTGCACATCGTCTCCAGGGACGGCGTGCTGACTGCCAAGCTCAACGGTGTGCTGATCGGCAAGGCCGGCCCCTACGTCGTCCGCAAGGGACCATTCGGACTCCAGTCCGAGGGCGCCCCGATCCACTTCCGCAAGATCATGATCAAGGAACTCTAGGTTCTCGACCCGACCACCAGGGGTCGGATCCGCTGATGGCGGACCCGGCCCCTTTTTTGTAGCCCCAACGACTGCAGGCACCATGCTCATCGGATACGTCAGCGACGAAAATCACTCGGCCCTCTGCGGAGCCGTCCTGGAATTCCGCCAGGGCGGTCGCAGTTGGACACTGACCTCCAGCCCGGCCGGCGCCCTCTACGGTGACCTGGACGAGGGCGACTACGAGGTGGTCGCCTGCTGCCCCGGGTTCGGTTCCAAGCGAACACGCGCCACGATCACCGCCGACCATCCCCACCTGTTCCGCCTGCTCTCAGACGGCTTTCTCGGGTACATGTGGCCCAACTGGTGCCGATCGGGCGAGATGTCCGAGTACCGGGTCCATTCGGTCGATCAGTTCCGGCTCGACCTGTTCCGCTACGGATGGACCAAGGAGTTCATCACCAGCTACGGCTGGTGTGACGAGCATGGTCACCGGGCGATGATGCAGATCACTCCCGACGGCGATTACACCGGGACCGGCGTGGCCTGGAACCAGACCGGGTACTCGCTCGAATTCCAGAAACACGGCCTGGTGGCGCCCGACCGGGGTGGCCTGTATTACCTGCACGCCACCACGCTGGACGGTCGCTTCACCAACTTTCCCTGGATCGTTTCACCGACGGCTCCCACCGCCGACATCTGTGTGCTGGCCTCGACGATCACCTGGAACGCGTACAACAAGTTCGGCGGCCGCAGCAACTATTTCAGCCAGGACGGGCTGACCGCCCAACCGGTGGTCAATGCCCGGCAGGACCTCGGGCGTTACCTCCGCCCCGACACGTGGCCGTACGAGGAAACCGCTGCCCCGCTGTCCTTCGACCGCCCCTCGGTCAACGCCGTGATTCCCGAACACGACGAGATCACCTCACCGATCCGTGGCCGCACCCCTTCGGCATTGGCCCCCGGCGAATGGCGACTGCTGGGGTGGCTCGAACGAGAGAACTTCGCCTACGACCTCTACAGCGAAACCGAACTTCACTTCGACCGGGTGCCGCTGGAATCCTATCGCGTGCTGGTACTCAACACGCATCCGGAATACTGGTCGCCGCAGATGTACCAGCGGGTCAAGAACTGGGTGCACCACGACGGAGGTCGGCTGATGTACCTGGCCGGATGTGGCTTGTACGCGGAGGTCGAATTCCCCGATGAGCAAACGATGCTGTGCCGGCGGGAGGGAGAGTTCGCCTTGAGAGGTGAATCCGAAGCCAATCTGCTGGGCCTGGCCTACACGCACTCCGGTTTCCAATCCGGGGCCCCCTACCGGGTGCTCGAGGCCGACGCCCCGGTCTTCGCCGGAACGGGACTGGGGCCCGGCGACCTGTTCGGACACCGCAGCCTACACGAACGCTGTCCCGGTGGAGCATCGGGGCACGAACTCGACAAGATCTGTCCCGACTCACCGGCCAACCTCCAGCACCTGGCCAAGGGCATCAACCCCGACGATTCGGGGGCCGACCTGGTGAGCTACGACACCGAATCCGGCGGCCGGGTCTTCTCGGTCGGTTCGCTCTGCTGGACACTCTCCATCACTATCGATGACGGTGTCAGCGCCATCACCGCCAACGCCTTGCGAGGGATGCTCGAATGAGCCAACCAACGACCTCAGCAGATGGGACCAGTTCTCTGGATGCGTCCGAGACATGTCGCGTCCCACTCGGGTTGAGGATCGTGGTCCTGGTCCTGGTCGCTCTAGCCTCCAGCAGCGCCTACCTGACCCGGCACTGCCTGGCTGTTGCCAGCACGACCATCCAGTCCGAACTCAACCTCAACAGCGAGGACATGGGGTGGGTGTTCAGCGTGTTCGCACTGGGGTACCTCGTCTTCCAGATACCCGGAGGAGTGATCGGATTGCGGATCGGCACCCGCAATGCCCTGCCACTGTTCAGCGTGTTGTGGTCGGCGATGACAGTCTGGACCTCGTTCGTATTTTCACTGGTCCCACTCCTGATCAGTCGTTTCGCTTTCGGGCTGTCGCAGGCCGGACTGGTTCCCAACACGGCCCAGGTGATCAAGGACTGGTTCCCATCGCGGCTTCACGGATCGGTCTCCGCCATGATCGGAGTAGCCATGTCTGTCGGCGGCATGGCCACATTCTGGATCACCGGGGAGTTGATGGAGAAAATGCACTGGAGAAGCGTGTTCCAGGCCTACTCGCTGGTGGGAGTCGCCTGGGCCATCCTCTTCTGGTTGGTCTTTCGCACCCGTCCCGAACAACACCCGCGCGTGGCCGTCACGAACACGCCCGAGGAACTTGCCGTGAATTCGGCCACCACGGATCCTCCCGCCGATTCGCCACCGATCTGGAAATTCCTCACTCACTCGGCGATCCTGTGGATGTGCATCCAGGCTCCATTCCGAGCGGCCGGATACAACCTCTTTGTGACCTACTTCCCCGAGTTCCTGGAACGGGGACACGGCCTGAGTGTCAAAGAATCCGCATTCTATTCCGCATGGCCACTGGGCGGAGTGATCATCGGGGGACTGATCGGCGGTGCGCTGATCGACGTGATCCAGAAAACGACTGGCAATCGCACCCTGAGTCGCAGCGGCCTGGCCTGCGTATCACTGGTCCTGACCACCGTACTGACCGTCTGCTCGGCGTTTGCATCCGACCACTTGACGGTGGTCGTACTGATCACGCTGGGGTCAACCTTCTCGGGAATTGCCAGCCCCGCAGTCTGGGCCGGCTTGATTGACCTCGGTGGCAAGAGCGCGGCGATTGTCTCGGGCACTTCCAACATGATCGGATGCTTCGCCGGCGTCGCGTTCACCCCGGTGGTCGGCATGCTCGTCGACAACATCAAGGGCGACGGCACCATGTGGGATGGTCGGTGGGATGTCCTCATCCTGCTCCACGCTGGTTTTTATGCTGTCGCGGCGATCTCTTTTTCGTTCGTCAGGATTGGCGACACCCCCGTCACCGAATTGTCTCCAGCGCCGGAACCAGGCGAGGACGTCCCCCAATGAAAATCACGCGAGTCACAGCCACCCCGATTCATGTGCCGCTGGTCCCGGAACTGACCACCAAGACGGCCCACGGTGAACACATCACCTCGCCGTACGTGATCGTGGAGGTCGAGACCGACACGGGATTGGTCGGATTGGGCGAAGCCACCGTGGCTCCTCGCTGGAGCGGAGAAACCCGCACCGGCTGCCTGGCGGCGATCGACGAGTTGATCGCCCCGTCAATCCTCGGCATGGACCCGCGACAAATCGAGTCGGTGTGGCAAACAATCGATGGGGTGATCCGCTTCAACCCCTTCACCAAAGCGGCCGTCGAGATGGCCATCTGGGACCTCGCCGGCAAGGCCGAAAACGCCCCGGTCTACGACCTGCTGGGCGGCAAGGTTCGTGAATCCGCTCCGATCAAGATGGTCGTGGGAGCCTTTCCGGTCGAGAAGGCCGTCGGCCTGGCCGGCCGTTTCCTCGACTGGGGTGTCAACACGCTCAAGGTCAAGGTCGGCCTGGATGCCGACACCGACCTGGCCCGTTTCCGTGCGGTCCGGGAACTCGCGGGCCCCGACGTGCCGATCGGTTTCGACGCCAACTGCGGCTGGAACAGCGACACGGCGATCGAGATGATGGCTGCCCTGAACGAACACGACGTGCTGTTTGCCGAACAGCCGATCGCCGCGGGTGACCCGCAGGCACTCGCGGCCCTGCGGCAAAAATCCGACATCCCGATCATGGCCGACGAGAGTTGTTTCACCGTCGCCGATGCGGTGCAGTTGGTCCGCCACCAGGCGGCCGACATCCTGGCCGTTTACCCCGGCAAGCACGGGGGACTGACCGAGATGCGACGGATCTCGCAAGTCGCCCGCGAGGCGGGCATCGTCTGTGCGATGGGCAGCAACCTGGAACTGGGCATTGCCACCGCCGCGATGCTGCACCTGGCCATGGCCGACGAGACCATCGACAGCGAACGCTATCCAGCCGACCTGATCGGGCCGTTGTATCACCAGGCCGACCTGATCACCCAGCCACTGGCACTGGGTCCGGAAGTGGCCACCGCACCCGACGGCCCCGGCCTGGGTGTCGAACTGGATCGCGAGCAACTGGCACAATACCGCGAGGAGACGCCCCCGTCGATCGACGCGATGCCCGGCTAGGTCGCCCCGGAAGCTGTCTTGGCAATCCGCCGCCGCCGGGCCCGCATGTTGAGCATTTCCACCAGCAGTGAAAACGCCATTGCGAAGTAGATGTAGCCCTTCTTGATGTGCATGCCCATCGCCTCGGCGGTCAACATCACGCCGATCAGGATCAGGAAACTCAGCGCCAGCATCTTCACCGTCGGATTCGAGTCGATGAAACCACTGATGCGGTCCGCGAAGACCAGCATCACGCCAACCGCAATGATGATCGCTGCCACCATCACCCACAGGTCCTCGGCCATGCCAACCGCGGTGATCACCGAATCCAGCGAGAAGACGATATCCAGCAGAGCCACCTGGATCAGCACGCTGACAAAACTCACCGGTTTGCCAGTCTCCTCGAGCAGGTCTTCGCCTTCCAGCGCGTCGTGGACCTCGTGCACGCTCTTGCCAATCAGGAACATCCCCCCCAGGAAAAGGACCAGGTCCTGGACGGTGAAGACGTTGATTTTCTCCTGCAACAGTCCCTGGTCATCCAGCAGCCACTCTTCGGGAAACCCGACATCCTCGGTCAAGTTCAACAGGGCGTGGGTGAAGAAACTGTTGTTGGGATCGAGCATCCAGAACAACAGGCACAACAACATGATGCGGGTGACCAGTGCCGCAGCCAGCCCAAGCCGACGTCCGAGTGGTTGCTGTTCCTCGGGCAAACGTCCACAGAGAATCGCAATAAAAACGACATTGTCGATCCCCAACACGATCTCCATCGCGGTCAAGGTCAGCAACGCACTGATCGCCCCAAGTGGATCCATCGATCCCTCTCTCCCATTTGTCGATTCGGACCGCTTTGTTCCTCACTGATCGAACCGATACGATAGCCACATGCTGGCAAGCGGGGCCACCTCGAAACGACCAGCCACACACACAACCCGGTCATTGTCCTCCACCGATGCAGCAACCGCTCGCCTACCTCAACGGAGAACTGGTGCCCGCCGACCAGGCGGTTTTGCCGGTGTATGACGCCGGGATCGTCCAGGGGGCAACCGTCTCGGAGACCCTGCGAACCTTTCACCACGAGCTGTTCCGACTCGAAGAGCATCTCGACCGTTTCACCAATTCCCTGGCAACCGTCGGTTTCGACATCGGGCTGGAAACCGAGGCGTTGGCTGGCATCTGCCGTGACCTTGTGGCCCACAACACCGTCTCGCTCGACACTGAAAACGATCTGGGGCTGGTCATTTTCGCCACCGCTGGCCCATACGCCACCTACTCGGGACAACCGGCCAACCGGTTCGATGCGGGACCGACCCTGTGCGCCCACTCCTTCCCGCTGCCCTTTCACCTGTGGCACACGATGCAGGCCGAGGGGCTGCACCTGGTCACTCCCTCGGTCCAGCAGTTGCCCGCCACGTGTGTCGACCCGTCGATCAAGCACCGCAGCCGTCTCCACTACTACCTGGCCGATCGTGAGGCGACCCAGACCGCGGCGGGGTCCCGGGCGGTCTTGCTGGACCAGCAGGGCCGGCTGACAGAAACCACCGCGGCCGGATTCCTGCTGGTCAGCGGCCAGCAGGTCATCGCTCCTGCAATCGACAGCGTCTTGCAGAGCATCAGCGTGGAGGTGATCGCGGAATTGTGCCAGGCATGCGACCTGTCACTGGTCCGGCGGGATCTGTGGCCCGACGATGTGCCGGGTGCCGACGAGGCCCTGGTGGCCAGCACTCCCTACTGCCTGGCCCCTGTCACACGATTCAACTCCAAGGCCATTGGGAATGGCAAACCCGGCCCCATCTATGATCAACTGGTGATGGCCTGGGACCGGCTGGTCGGCCTCGACATACGAAATCAAATTCGGCACGGTGCTGCCAACCACCAACAACCACAGATGAACAACGATCCAGGAAACCACTCATGACCACTCCCACCGAAATCATCTCAGATGCACAGACCAGCGAGGAGAAGTTCCTCCGGCAGATCATGGTGCGGTCCCAGATGAAGTCCTTCGCCGCGGACCCACTGATCATGGCCCGCGCCGACGGTGTCCACTACTGGGACATCAACGACAAGCAGTACCTGGACGGCCTCTCGGGCATTTACGTCGTCAGCGTCGGACACAACAACCGCCGGGTGATCGATTCGATCAAGCAACAGTTCGACACGCTGACATTCTCGCCGGTCATGCACGGCACCAACCCGCTCGCGGTCCAATTGGCCAACAAGCTGGTCGAGGTCGCCCCCGACGACATGGCCGCCACCAAGTTCTTCTCGGGTGGATCCGAGACCACCGAGGCGGCCATCAAGATGGCCCGGCAATATCACCGTCTCAAGGGCAATGCCTCGAAGTACAAGATCATCGGCCGGTACCACTCGTGGCACGGATCGACGATGGGCTCGTTGTCGGCTGGTGGCCTGAAGTCTCGCCGCGCGGTCAACGAACCGCTGGCCACCGGGTTCCTGCACGTCTTCCCCCCCACCTGCTACCGCTGTCCGTTCGACAAGCAGTACCCCGACTGTGGCCTGACCTGCGCGTCCCTGGTCAATGACGTCATCGATCTCGAGGACCCCGACACCGTGGCCGCGGTGATCGTCGAGCCAATCGGGCACACCGGCGGCATCATTGATCCGCCCGAGGAGTACCTGCCCTTGCTGAGGGAATACTGTGACCGTCACGACGTGCTGTTGATCTTTGACGAGATCATCACCGGTGTCGGACGCACCGGAGAGATGTTTGCGGCCCAGACATTCGGCGTCACTCCCGACCTGCTTTGCCTCGGCAAGGGACTCTCGGGGGGCTACGCTCCGATCGCCGCCCTGCTGTGCCGGAAGCACATCGCCGAGGCATTCTGGGGCGACCCCGAGTCGAACCCCGGATTTGTCGAGGGGCACACGTTTGAGGGCAATCCGATCTCCTCGGCCGCCGGACTCGCCACGCTCTCGGAAATCCTCGAACGCGACCTGTGTGCCAACGTTCGCACCCAGGGCGAACGGCTGCGAGCCGGTTTCGAATCGCTCAAGAAACACGGCATCATCGGCGACATCCGCGGCAAGGGACTGATGCAGTGCATCGAGCTGGTCAAGGATCCCGCAACCAAGGAACAGTTCGATCCCCCCATCGGCCAGGCCATCGGTCGCCGGGCACTCGAAAACGGGCTGATCAGCCGCTTCGACCCACACTGGATCGCGCTGGGACCGCCACTGACGGTGACCGGTGAACAAATCGACCAGATGGTTGCGATCCTGGACCAGAGCATCGCCGACGTGTTGAACGGGGCGAATTGACGTGAGCAATAGCGAAACACCACACGTCCTGGTCATCGGAACCGGTTCAATCGGCGAACGGCACACGCGGTGTTTCCTGTCCACCGGACGGTGCCAGGTGTCGATCTGCGAAATCAACGACGATCTCCGCAACGAGGTCGCCAACCGCTACCCGGTCCATGACAGCTTTTCCAGCCTCGACACGGCGCTGCAGCACCGCCCCGACATCGCTGTCATCTGCACGCCGGCCCACCTGCACGTCCCGATGGCGGTGACCCTGTTGCAACAGGGTGTCGCCGTGCTCTGCGAGAAACCCCTGTCGGTGTCACTGGAGGGAATCGAGCAACTCGGGGAACTGGTCGCCGACGACGACGCAAAATTCTCAATGGCCTATGTCATGCGGGCCCACCCCCTGCTCAACGAAGTCCGCCACCAGATCCTCTCGGGTGACTTTGGTCAACCACTGGAAATCGGCGTTGTCTCCGGACAGCACTTTCCACACTACAGACCCGCTTATCGTGAAATCTACTACACCGACCGGGCCACCGGAGGCGGTGTGATACAGGATGGACTGACACACGTGGTCAACTTCGTCGAGTGGCTGGTCGGACCAATGACCCGTGTCGCTGCCGACTGCGACCACCTGGCGCTCCCGGGTGTCGACATCGAGGACTCGGTCCATGTCATCGCCCGACACGGCAACGTGATGGCCCACTACTCGATGAACCAGCACCAGGCTCCCAACGAGGGTCAGTTGATGGTGATCTGTGAACGCGGGACGATCCGCGTGGAGACTCACCGGATGCGATGGCAGGTGGCCACAGAACCGGAAACCCCCTGGACGGTGCACCAGTTGGAGCCAATGGAGCGAGACGACCTCTTCGTGCTCCAGGCCCAGCGGTTTCTGGACTACGTCTCCGGAGAATCAAAAACCCCGCTCTGTCCCTTCGAAGACGGGCTGCAGACACTCAAGTGCAACCTGGCCATCATGCACGCGGCCGACACGCAGACCTGGGTTGAGGTCTGAACGATTCGACGCCCGGTTCCTTGTCGGCTCAGCCGTCAGTCTCCAACCCCATCCCCTCGTGTTGCTCGGCGACCTGCCGCATGTACTGCCGGTGGACCTCGAGGTTCCGTTCGGCCGACCCGGCATAATAGACCAGGGCAAAGGCCCGCCGCTGGCGGTCAGTTGTCCGATTGGGGTCGGCCCTGTGAATCAACTCGCCGTGGTGCACGGCCAGGTCACCAGGCTCGAGAAAGACCTGCGTCTCCCGGGCCGCCTCCTCGTCGCTCCAATCAGAGATTCCCTGTGAAAATCCGAGCACCGTGGTCCTGGCGTGTGGCCTCAGTCCGTCGCGGTGTGTCCCCGCGCAATATCGCAGGCACCCGTTCTGGTCGTCCACCGGATCCAGCGCCAGCCACATGGTCAACGGGGGCGGATCGAGGTTGATGTAGAAGTTGTCCTGGTGCGGCGGCGTGGGATGATCGGTCCCCGGTGGCTTGTTGAACCACTCGGGACGCTGGGCACGCACCGGTTCACCCATCAACGCCTCGGCGAGGCTCACAAACGGTTCCCGTTTCCCGAATTCCGCGAAAAACGGATCCACCATATGCTGCATCTGCTTGAGCGTCTCGGGCGACTTGCGATCCTGGAAGAAAGCATCCGAATCCGGCAACGTGGGGACGACCTCGGAGATGTACCGATCGAGTTCACCAACCAGTTCGTCGAAACCCGCGCCGCGATAGAAGCCGCGGACCACGACAAATCCATCCCTCAGGTAGTCATCGCGGTACTGCGTGTATTCGTCCACCGCCGTCGCGGTCGCAATGGTCGTCGCATCGTCTGTCATGTCACCAGTCGCCTGAAAAATTCCTGTCGTTCCTGAGCCTCCAACCGATCGTCGATCCGACCGTCATCAATCGTCTCACCGATCAACGTGAAGACCTCCCTCGCCGCGTCGGCGGCCATCTCAATTTCAGCCGCTCCCTGTGATTCGTTGAGATAAAACGAGGTGTACCCGTGGTTGCCTCGCTTGGCCATTTCCTGAACGTACAACGTTCCGAGCTTGTTATTCAACACCGGATCCTCGGCGGGAAACTCAAGGTGCGGATGGTAATCAATCCCGGTGCAACGGATTGCCACTCCCACCTCCGCGGCCACGGCATTCAGCCGTGCCTTCAAGGCGGCTCCATTGTCGGCCAATGTTTGTGCGGTGTTCCGCGTGCGGAGTTCCGTCAAGGTGGCCAAGGCCGCAGCCAGGCCAACCGCTTCACCCCAGTAGGTACTCGATACAAACATCTGTCCGGCCGGTTCCATCACGTCGCGCCGTCCCACCACCGCGCCCATCGCATACCCGTTGGAGATCGACTTGGCAAAGACCGACATGTCGGGCTCGACACCCAACACCGGTTGAACTCCGGCATCGGAGGGCCGGAACCCGGTCGAGACCTCGTCAAAAATCAGCACCACGTCGTGGTCCCGACAAAGACTGGCAACTCCCTCGAGATATCCCTCCGCCGGCAAGTCCGAACGCATCGGCTCCATCATCACCGCGGCGACCTCACCACGATGACGCTCGAGCCGTTCAGACAATCCCTCCAGGTCCCCGTAAGGAAACGGGATCGCGGTCCCGGCCAGCGCCTTGGGCACACCAATCGGCTCGATTCCCGGGAACAGGTGTTCGTCGAGATTGGCGTCACTGGAATGGTTGGCCGCCTGGTACCAGTCATGCCAGCCGTGGTATCCACAGAACAGGATCTTGTCCCGCCCGGTCGTGCCCCGCGCGATTCGGGCGGCCACCGCACACGCATCACCACCACCCCGGGCGTACCGGACCATCTCGGCGCACGGAATCCGTTCCACCAGCAACTCGGCCAGTTCGAGTTCCAGTTCGTGAGTGATCGAGAAATTGGTGCCCCGGTCGATCTGGGCCTTGACCGCCTCGTCAACCACCGGATCGGCGTAGCCAAGAATGACCGAGCCGATGGCACTGACCCAGTCGATGTACTCGTTTCCATCGACATCCCAGATCCGGGATCCCTTGCCGTGAGTGGCCACGACCGGACTGACTCCCAACGCAAAACGGGTCGGGCGGCGACTGATCAACTGGGTCCCTCCCGGGATCAATTCCAGCAACCGCTCGTACATCTCCATCGAACGCGCCACACGGCCACCGGCCGTCGCATCGGTTGTCGCCATCTCGATTTCCCCTTACTACAACACACCAAATTTTTTGTAGGCGTCGGTTGCCTTCATACCCTCGCGGATCGCATCCCGCGTGATGTTCTCCGCGTGCACCTTGTCCCATGCCGCCCGGATGGCCTCATTCTGGATCTCCGCGGGAACCACCACAACGCCGTCCACGTCGGCAATCACCAGGTCCCCCGGGCAGAACCTCACGCCGTCGATCTCCACCGGCACGTCGATGTCAACGACCCTCTGTCGATCCTTGCTGTCATAGATATTACGGCTGCGTGCAAAAACCGGAAACTTCATCTCGGTCATCTGCCGGATGTCCCGCACTGCCCCATCAACGATCGCTCCCACGCATCCCGCGTTGGTGGCGGCCGTCGAAAGCAATTCACCCCAGATCCCGGATCGCTCCGACCCACCCGCCGCTGCAATCAGCACGTCGTCGCTCCGACAACCATCAACGGCCAGGAGTTCCAGTTCGTAGGGGCTGGGGTCGGCATGGTACATGTCCCCCCACAGCGTGGTCTTACAGCGACCAACCAGGGTGCCCTCGACCGTCAACGGCAACAAGGGAACCCTGGGGGACTGGTGGGTGTATCCCAGGCCGTCCAGCGCATCGCACACCACCGCCGCGTACAGCGACTCCCGCATCATCTCCAGGGTAATCGTCTCTGGCGCCACGTCACTCATCGTCTCGTCTCGTCCACAAGGGTCGGTCTCAAATCACCTCACTGGTTTCCCTCATCCGAGGGGAACCTATAGTATGCCACGCATCATGACCGAAACCATCGAACTGCAACGAATTGAGATTGTCGGAACAACCGGGGGAGCTCATCTCCTGATCACCGGTGGCGTGCACGGAGACGAATTCGAGTCGATGTCGGCCATCCGGCGACTGGCCGATGCCGTCAGCGCCGAGGAACTGACCGGCAGCCTGACGCTGGTACCGGTGGTCAACGAGGCGGCCTTCCTCAACGGAAACCGCACGGCCGAGGACGGGCTGGATCTCGCCCGCGTCTGCCCGGGTGATCCCCAGGGAAGCGTGACCCTGCGGACCGCCGTGGCGCTCACGGCACTGATCGAGTCGGCCGACTACTACATTGATCTCCACTCCGGTGGAATTGTCATGGACGTCTGGCCAATGTCCGGTTACGGACTATCCGACGACCCGGAACGGCTCGACATCCAAAGACGCATGGCGCGGGCCCTGAACCTTCCGGTCATCTGGGGCACCTGTGGAAAACTCGACGGCCGCTCGCTGTCAGTCGCCCGGGATGCGGG
>MDTE01057634.1_pt1 | contig 32506 bp, 28 predicted proteins | sample 811231 | NCBI WGS metagenome assembly MDTE01 (sample SAMN05326651, study PRJNA326480) | marine metagenome | isolation source: seawater | place: Indian Ocean: Red Sea | collected 2010 | reverse complement strand
GGCGAACGAAGCAGCAACGGAGCAGAAAGTCGGCAAGGTGGTGCAGATCATCGGCCCGGTCCTCGACGTCGAGTTCGAGGGACATCTACCGGCCATCTACAACGCGTTGCATGTGAAGTCCGATCAGGGCGGGATCGAGATCGACCTGATCGCCGAGGTGGCGCAGCATCTCGGAGAGAACCGCGTGCGCGCGGTCTCGATGAAGCCCACCGACGGGTTGCAGCGGGGCGTGGCCGCGGTAGACCTCGGCCAGCCGATCTCCGTGCCGGTGGGGCCCGAGACCCTGGGCCGGGTGATGAACGTCCTCGGCGAGCCGGTCGACTTCCCGGACAAGCCGGTCGGGACCAAGGAGCGGTGGCCCATCCATCGCCCCGCTCCGACCCTCGAGGATCAGTCGACCGAGCAGGAGATGCTCGAGACGGGGATCAAGGTCATCGACCTGCTCGAGCCGTATCTTCGGGGTGGCAAGATCGGGCTCTTCGGCGGCGCCGGCGTTGGGAAGACCGTTCTCATCATGGAGCTGATCACCAACATCGCCAACAAGCACTCCGGCGTGTCGGTGTTCGGTGGCGTGGGCGAGCGGACCCGCGAGGGCAACGACCTCTGGATGGAGATGCGCGAAAGCGGCGTCGTCAACATCGACGAGTTCGACAAGTCACGCGCGGCGCTCATCTATGGACAGATGACCGAGCCGCCAGGTGCTCGCCAGCGGGTCGGCCTCACCGCGCTCACCATCGCCGAGTACTTCCGTGACGCGGAGGGCAAGGACGTCCTGCTGTTCATCGACAACATCTTCCGCTTTACGCAGGCGGGCTCGGAAGTGTCGGCCCTGCTCGGCCGGATGCCATCGGCCGTCGGTTACCAGCCCACGCTGGCGACCGAGATGGGCGCCCTCCAAGAGCGGATCACGTCGACCAAGCAGGGGTCGATCACGTCGGTCCAGGCGATCTACGTTCCGGCCGACGATTACACGGACCCGGCCCCGGCCACCACGTTCGCCCACCTCGACGCCACGACGAACCTGTCTCGCGCCTACGTCGAGAAGGGCATCTATCCGGCCGTCGACCCGTTGGCGTCCACCTCGAACATTCTCGACCCGAACGTCATCGGCGCCGAGCACTACAACACGGCCCGGGACGTCAAGCAGGTGCTGCAGCGCTACAAGGACCTGCAGGACATCATCGCCATCCTGGGGATCGACGAGTTGTCTGAAGAGGACAAGCTGGCGGTCGCCCGAGCTCGCAAGATCGAGAAGTTCCTGTCGCAGCCGTTCTTCGTGGCCGAGCAGTTCACGGGGCTGAAAGGTAAGTACGTCCCGATCGCCGATACGATCCGTGGCTTCCAGGAGATCGTCGATGGCAAGCACGACGATCTCCCCGAGCAGGCCTTCTACCTGGTCGGTGGTATCGAAGAGGCCCTCGAGAAGGCGGAGAAGATGAAGAGCGAGGCGGCGTAGATGGCCATACCCGACCATCTCACGCTCGAAATCGTCACGCCCGAGCGGGCCGTCGTCAGCGAGCAGGTGGACGAAGTCCTGGTTCCCGGGGCCGAAGGCTCTTTCGGGGTGTTGCCCGGACACACGCCGCTGCTGGCGATGTTACAGGTCGGCGAGCTCTGGTATCGCCGGGGTGACGAGACCTCGTATGTGGCGGTGTCCTTCGGTTTCGCCGAGGTGCAGCCCGACCGGGTTACGGTGCTGGCGCAGATCGCCGAGACGGCGGAGGATATCGATGTCACTCGGGCGGAGGAGGCTCAGGGACGAGCACAGGGCCGCCTCGACCAGCCAGTGGTCGACATGGACTTCGAGCGCGCGCGCCTGGCGCTGCTGAAGTCTCTCACTCGGCTCCAGGTCGCTGGTCGCGCCAGGATTCGGGGCTGACGCCCGACGCGACCGTCTTCTCGCCCACCGCTTGGATCCCACCCGTGTGTGGGTGACAATGCGGGCAGCACGGTCTCGCGAGCCGGCGGCCCAGGCGGCTGCCCGGCCGGTCTTCCAAGCGATGCGCCTTTCCTCTGCTTCCGCGACCGACAAAGGGCTGCGCCGGTCCGCCAACGAAGACAATCTATCGGTGCGCGACGATCTGGGGCTCTATGTCGTCGCCGATGGAATGGGGGGCCACGCCGCGGGCGAGGTGGCGTCTGAAGCGGCGGTCGACGGCATCGTCACGTTTGTCGAGGCCACGGTGACGATGTCGCCGGATCAGACCTGGCCCATCCCCTTCGATCTCGAGCACACCGTCAACGCGAACCGGTTGCAGGCGGGGTTTCGCATGGGAAACCGTCGGCTTGCCTCGCAGATTGCCGCCTCGAGCGAACTACGTGGCATGGCGACCACGGCGGTGGCGATGCTCGCCGGTGACGGAGTGGCGACACTGGCTCACGTCGGCGATAGCCGCGGCTACCGGCTCCGCGCCGGCGCGCTCGAGCGGCTGACCCGCGACCATTCCTGGGTCGAGGAGCAGATCCGGGTGGGGGCGCTGACCGAGGAGGCGGCGCGTCAGCACCCCTGGCGGAACATCGTGACGCGGGCCCTGTCCGGCTCCGAGGAGCTCGAGGTGGAACTGCAGGAGCTCGAACTCCAGGCGGGCGATCGGCTGTTGCTCTGCTCAGACGGGGTGTTCGCGGTGCTCAGCGACGACGAGATCGGCGAGGTGCTTGGCCGGGACGCCACCCTCGACCAGATCTGCGAGGCGCTTATCCAGGGCGCCAACGACGGGGGCGGTCCCGACAATGTGACGGCGGTCGTGCTCCAGGTCGATGCTGTCTAACCTCGGACAGCTCCTCCGGTATCGGGGGCTCATCCAGACACTCGTCGCCCGCGAGCTGAAAGCCCGGTATCGCGGTTCGGTACTCGGGGTCTTCTGGTCGTTCGTCAATCCGCTTCTGCTCCTGCTCGTCTACAACTTCGTGTTCACGACGGTGATGCCCCGCGGCGAGATCGTCGATCTCGAGCCGTATGCGGTCTTCCTTTTCTGTGGGCTGCTGCCCTGGACCTGGTTCTCCTCCTCATTGTCGGATGGTGCCAACGTCCTGATCATGAACGGCAACCTGATCAAGAAGGTCATGTTCCCGGCCGAGATCCTCCCGATCGTGGCCGTCATCTCGAACATGTTCCACTTCCTGTTCGGTTTGCCCATTCTGGCAGGATTCCTCATCTACTATGCGGTGCCGGTCAGGCTGGCCGAGCTGGTCTGGTTTCCATTCGTGGTGGCGGTGCAGTTCATCCTGACCCTGGGTTTCGCCATGGTGCTGTCAGCCTTGACGGTCCATTTTCGGGATATCAAGGACCTGCTGGCGAATCTCCTCACGCTCTGGTTCTTCGCGACACCGATCATTTATCCGATGTCGTTCCTGTCGGACCGGGGCAAGGCCATCATGGACCTCAACCCGTTCGCCCACCTGGCCATCTCCTATCAGGAGATCCTCTTCTACGACGGCCCCTTCGGGCATTGGAAGTGGCTGCTGGCGCTGGCTGCGGCGGGGCTGGTTCTGTTCCTGTTCGGCTACGCCCTGTTCGACCGCCTGCGAGATTCGTTCGCGGAGGAGGTGTGAGGGCGATGCGCTCCTGTTTCCCGTCTCCTGTCTTCTGTCTCCTTCGGGGGGCCTCATGACCACCCCCGCGATCGACATCGACCGCGTCACGAAGATCTACCGGCGGCATGGGCACAGCCGGCAGTTCGCGACGCTCAAGAGCGCCTTGCTGACGGGCAGCCTCGTGGCGCAGCTGCGCCCCGAGGAGTCGTTCTCCGCCCTCACCGACGTGTCGCTCCAGGTGCCGCGCGGGGTGTCCTATGGCGTCATCGGGAGCAACGGATCCGGGAAGAGCACCCTCTTGAAGCTCGTGGCCGGCATCACGAAACCCACCCGGGGCGCGGTCACCGTGGACGGGCGGGTCTCGGCCCTCATCGAGTTGGGAGCCGGCTTTCATCCGGAGATCTCGGGCCGCGAGAACGTCTTCATCAACGGCATCATGCTCGGCTTGACCCGCCGCGAGATCACGCGCCGGTTCGACGAGATCGTGGAGTTCGCCGAGCTCGAGGAGTTCATCGATGCACCGGTGAAGACCTACTCGTCCGGCATGTACATGCGGCTCGGCTTCGCCGTGGCGGTGCACGTCGACCCCGACATCCTCCTGGTCGACGAGGTCCTCGCGGTTGGTGACGAAGGCTTCAGCCTGAAGTGCCTCGACAAGTTCGCGGAGTTCAAGCGACGCGGCAAGACGATTCTGCTGGTGACGCACGGCCTGTCGATGGTCGAGCGGTTCTGCGACGAAGCGGTGTGGCTCGAATCGGGCGAGTGCAAGACCTCGGGTGATCCGAAACGGGTCGTCCAGATGTATCTGGCCGATGTCGAGCAGCTCGAGGACGAATTGCTGGCCGCCGCTGACGCGAAGGCGCAAGCTTCGGTCCAGGCCGATGACGCGGGCGAGACTGCCGACGAGGACGCCGCGGCGCCGATGCCCGAGTCCGAGCCTGAGGTCCCGCCCGAGGAGGCGGCGGACGACCCGGTGCCCGCCGAGCAGACGCCGCCGCCCCCCGAAGGCGAGCACGCCGAGGTCGACGAGGAAAGCGGGCTGGTGAACATGTTCACCGCCAACGAGGGGCGCTGGGGCTCGGGGGCTGTCCGGATTGAGGAGGTCACGCTCGAGGGTGACCGGGGCGCCGGTCACGTCTTTCACACGGGCGACCGGATGACCATACGGATGAAGATCCGGGCCGTCCAGCCTGTACAGGACTTCGCGTTCGGCATCAGCATCTTCAGCAGCGATGGCGTCTGCTGCTTCGGTACCAACACCGACATCGAGGAGTTGGAATCCGCCTCGCTCAGGGGGAGCGGCGAAGTGGAGTTCGTCATCGAGCGGCTCGACCTCGTCGAGGGTACCTACAAGCTCGACGTCGCCGCGCACAAGAGAGACGGTTTCTCGTACGACTATCACCGGCTGCTGTACACCTTCCGCGTGAAGTCCCGGACGAAGGACGTGGGCATCTACCGCCCGCGTCATGTCTGGCGTTTCACCGACAACGTCCGGTTCAAGGCTACCTCCGCGCCGACCGCCGCCTCAGACGGGGCGGACGCCGTGGCGGACGTCGCGTCCGACTGAGACCGGTGGTCCGGTGACTGGGACCTCGTTGACCCTGCAGGCGGCCCTGAAGCGGGCCGCCTTGCGGGCCGGGCTCGGCCCACCCGGCAGTCTGGCCGGGCTCTCCCCGTCGGCGCGCGGGTTCGCCGCCGCCGCGGCCGCGAGCGAGTCGCCCGTCCTCGTGGTCGTGCCCGGCGACCGGGACGTCGAGCAACTGGTCACCGATGCCCGCTACTTTCTTTCGGCGCTCGAGGCGTTACCGCCCCACGACATCGAGGCGGTCGTCCTGCCGTTCCCGTCGCACGAAGTCGATCCCTATCGAGGCCTGGCCCCGCACTTCGACGTTGCCGCGGCGCGGGCACGGGCGCTGCACGGGCTTGCGTCCGGCACCGCGCGGGTGGTGGTGGCCGCGGCATCCGCGCTGCTTCCCCGCCTGAGCCCGCCGGAGCGTTTGCGCGCGGCCAGTCTCCGGCTGGTCGAAGCCGCGTTGCTCGACCCGACCGCCTTGGGCGACCTGCTGGCCGACGCCGGTTTCCTCCCAGCCGACCCGGTCGACGCCCACGGCGAGTTCTGCGTCCGGGGTGGGGTGGTCGACTTCTTCCCAGCCGGAGCCGAGACACCGGTGCGCGCCGAGTTCGCCGGCGATAGCCTGGAGTCGATCCGCCGCTTCGACCTCTCGACCCAACGTTCGGTCCAGACACTCGACCGGATCGACATCGTGCCGCTGCGGGAGCTGTTCGAGGACGACGATGCCGCCGGAGACCCGGACCATCTCGACCGGACCGCCTGGCTGGCCGACTATCTCCAGGTCGGTGCGACCCGCGTCTACGTTGCTGAGGGCGACGAGGTCGAGCGGACCATCGAGCGCCGACTGGAACAGGCTGAGAGCGGCTTCGCCGACGCGGAAGCGCGCGGCGAGGCGGTTGCCCCTCCGACTGCCCTGCTGGTGGAGGCTGGCGAGCTCGATCCCTGGCTCGTGGCCGCCGCGCGCATGGAGCAGCTCTGGGAGGACGACGCGGGTGACGCCGCCGTTCGCCACGTCGGGTGTCAGCCGGTCGTCGAGTTTCACGGACGCCTCGCCGACTGGGTTGCGGAGATCCGTCGGGCCCGAGACCGTGGCGAGCAAGCGCTCTTCGTGGCTGCCCCCCCGGGCCGCGGCGAGCGGGTGGCCGAGCTGCTCGCCGACTATGACCTGACCGCGTTGCCGGTCGACGAGACCGAGGGCACGCACGGCGCGGCCCTGCTGGTGGCGACGGGCCGGCTGACTCGCGGCTTCCGGTTGCCGGACGCCGGGTTCCTCGTCTTCAGCGAGCCGGACGTCTTCGACGAGGAGCGGCGGGCACGCGCGCCGGCGGCCAAGCCGACCCGCTCGTTCCTCTCCGATTTCCGAGACCTGAAGCTGGGTGACCACGTCGTGCACGTCGAGCACGGGGTGGGGCGATTCGTGGGGCTTCGGCAAATCCAGGTGGGGCTCGAGCAGCACGAGTTCATGGAGCTGCGCTACCACGGCGAGGACAAGCTCTTCGTGCCGGTCCAGCAGCTTGACCAGCTGCAGAAGTACACCGGGTCTACCCGTGCGTCGCTGGACAAGCTGGGCGGCACCAGCTGGAGCAAGACCAAGACCCGTGTCCGCAAGGCGATGCGGGACATGGCCGAGGAGCTGCTGAAGCTGTATGCGGCCCGCAAGGCCGTGCCAGGGCACGCGTTCAGCACCGACACCCACTGGCACCGCGAGTTTGACGACGCTTTCGCCTATGAACTGACCGCGGACCAGACCACGGCGATCCGCGACATCCGGCAGGACATGGAAGCGTCGACGCCGATGGACCGGCTGTTGTGCGGCGACGTCGGCTACGGCAAGACCGAGGTGGCGATGCGCGCCGCCTTCAAGGCGGTCATGGACGGCAAGCAGGTTGGCGTCCTTGCTCCCACGACGGTGCTGGCCTTCCAGCACTACAAGACGCTGGTCGACCGGTTCGCCGCCTTTCCGGTCCGCATCGACCTGGTCAGTCGCTTCCGCACCCGAGGCGAACAAGAGGAGACGCTGGCGCAACTGACCGAGGGCAAGCTCGACATCATCGTCGGCACGCACCGCCTGCTCTCCAAAGACGTGGTGTTCCGGGATCTGGGCCTGCTCGTCGTCGATGAGGAACAACGATTCGGCGTCGCGCACAAGGAGCGGATCAAGCAGATGCGGCGCCGGGTCGACGTGTTGACCATGACCGCCACTCCGATCCCGCGCACGCTCAACATGTCCCTCGTCGGGATTCGGGATATGTCGGTCATCGAGACCCCGCCCAAGGACCGTCAGTCGATCCAGACCAACGTGGTGCGGTTCGACCATCAGACGATCGCCCGCGCCATCCGCACCGAGCTCGAACGGGGCGGGCAGGTCTACTTCCTGCACAGCCGCGTAACGTCGATCTATGCGATGGGCGAGATCCTCACCCGGATGCTGCCGGAGGCCCGGATCGCGGTGGCCCATGGACAGATGGCCGAGGGAGAGCTCGAGCGCTGCATGGTCGACTTCGTGCAGCACAAGTACGACGTCCTGCTGGCGACGACAATCATCGAGAACGGGCTCGACATCCCCAACGCCAACACGATCATCATCAATCACGCCGAACGATTCGGGCTGGCCCAGCTCTATCAGCTCAGGGGTCGGGTCGGCCGATCCGACCGGCGTGCCTATGCCTACCTGCTGGTGCCGCCCGAGGGTTCGCTGTCCCCGGTGGCCCGCCAGCGGTTGTCGGCGATCCGCGAGTTCAGCGACCTTGGCAGCGGGTTTCGCGTGGCCGCGCTCGACCTCGAGATCCGCGGGGCGGGCAACCTGCTCGGTGGTGAGCAGAGTGGGCACATCGAATCGGTCGGGTTCGACCTGTACGTCAAGCTCCTCGAGCAGACCGTGCGCGAGCTCAAGGGCGAGGGGATCGAGGAGAACGTTCGCGCCACGGTGAATCTCGATGTCGACGTCAAGATCGACCAGCGCTACATTCCCGATACGAACCAGCGGCTAACCATCTACCGACGCGTCGCGGCCGCCCGCGACGAAACGGCGCTGTCCAGCCTCCTCGACGAGCTGCACGACCGCTACGGGCCGATCTCGCCGACGGTGGCCACCTTGGTCGAGTACGGGCGGCTGCGGGTGCTGGCCGACGAGCTCGGGGTGGAGACGATGGACCGGGATGGCGAGCAGGTCGTGTTGAAGTTTCGCGACACCACCCCGGTCGATCCGGTGCGGCTGGTGCGTTTCGTCGAGCGCCGGGGCGACCTTCGGATCAAGCCGCCGGCCACTCTGTTCGTCGACCTGCGCGCCCCCGGCGACACACCCCGCAGCGGCGGCAACCTGTCCTGGTGGACCGACCGCGCGCGGAGCGCCGACGTCCGCTCCGGCTTCTCCCGTTCCGATTATCAGCGTGAGGCCCGTCGTGGCCAGGACACGGAGGATCTGTTCGGTCGCATCAGCGCCATGCTGGTCGAGCTGGGAGGACTCCGGGCCGACGGGTAGCTCGGACGACCCGACCGCCGGCCCGGAAGACGCGTCTGTACGGGGTACAATCAAGAGCGGGGGAATGCACATGAACCACACGTGGAAACAGGAGCTCGCGGCCCTGGCGCTGGTCGCGCTGGGTGCGGGCGCGGCCGACGCCCAGACGTTGGAGTCGGGGCGCCCCGGGGCTCAGGTATTCGAGCGGATCATCGTCAAGATCAACGGCGACCCCTTCACCCAGACCGACCTCGAGGACGCGCAGATCACCGAGTTGCGAACCCGCGGCGTCATCGCGCAGACGGATGCCGAGCTCCGCGGCATCATTGCCGAGATCACGCCAGAAGTGCTGGCCGAAGCGGTCGATACCGTGCTGCTGGTGCAGCGCGGCCACGACTACGGGTTCCGTCTCAGCGACGAGCAGTTCGAGGAGATCCTGAACGGCATCAAGACCGACAACGGGCTCACCGACGACCAGCTGGAGATCGCCATCATGCAAGACCAGCAGATGACGATGCTCGAGTTCCGTCAGGCGGTGGAGGACCAGATGATGGTCGGCCAGGTCCAGCAGATCGAGATTCTGAACAAGATCTCGATGACCGACACCGAGGCGCGCGTCTACTACGACGACAACCTGGACGAGTTCATGCAGCCGGCCACGGTGACGCTCCGCGAGATCCTCATCGGCGCGGCTGACGCCAGCGGCGCGCTGGCGGAGGCCCAGGACAGGGCTGCGCTCGCTCGGGCCGAAGAGGCGCGGGCCAGGGTTCTGGCCGGCGAGGAGTTCGCCGATGTCGCCCGCGAGATGTCCGATGCCGCCTCCAAGGACAACGGAGGGCAGCTGGGTCCAATCGTTCGCTCGGATCTGAGCCAGGTCATTCTCGATCGGCTCGAGACGATGGAAGTCGGCGCCGTCGGTGAGATCGAAAAGACCCCGGCCGGCTACCAGATACTCCAGTTCGCCGCGGCGACCGAGGCTGCCCCCTCGTCCTACGATGACGTCCGAAACCGCATCATGGAAAACGTTTTCGACGAACGTCGCCTCGAAGCGTTGGACCGGTATCTGGGGACCTTGCGGGAGGACGCGATCATCGAGTGGGTCGACGAGGATCTGCAGGGCATCTACGAAGCTCAGGTCAGGTCGCGCGATGAGGCCCGTCGGGGCGCCTAGTCGTTCAGCATGGACACGGCGCCTCACAACCAGTCGGCGGGTCTGGCCGCCACCGGCGAGTACCAGACCGACTATCTCTGGTATGCCATCTGGACCCGTTCCCGCCACGAACAGGTTGTCCGCGAGCAGCTCGAACGGAAGCAGGTCGAGACCTTCCTTCCCACCATCACCCGGTGGAGCCGCTGGAAGGATCGGCGCAAGAAGATCGCGTGGCCGCTGTTTCCCGGCTACTGCTTCGCCCGCTTCGACGCCGAGCATCGGCTCGGTATCCTCCGCTGCACCGGCGTGGTCAACATCGTGTCGTTCGATGGCGAGCCGGCCGCGATCGCGCCGCACGAGATCGACGGCATCCGCCGGTTGGTGGACACGGATCTTCAGTACGATCCCTGTCCCCTCATCCGTGAAGGGATGATGGTCGAGGTGGTACACGGACCGTTGAAGGGCGTGGTGGGCCGGTTGATGCGAAAGGGCTCGCATGCGCGCCTGGTGCTGTCGGTCGACCTGATCGGACAAGCTGTGTCGGTCGAGGTCGACGCGGCAGACGTCAAGGCCTACTAGCTTTCCCGCCGAGGAGCCCGCCTCACTGCGTTGCCTTGCCAGGCGAACACCTCGCCGAGAAAGCGCACGCGAGGAGACGGGGACGACATGATGACCAAGAAGGCTGCGCCGAAGGTCGGGTCGGTGACACTCGACTCGCCGTTTGCCCTGGCGCCGATGGCGGGCATGACCGACACGGCGTTTCGTCGGCTCGTGAAGCGGCGGGGCGGTTGCGGGTTGGTGGTCACCGAGATGGTCAGCTCCGAGGGGCTGGTCCGCGGCATCGATCGGACGCTGGAGTACGCCGAGTACACCGAGGAAGAGCGGCCGGTGTCGATCCAGATCTTCGGCGGCGATCCGGACAAGATGGCCGACGCGGCACAGATTGTCGAGGGGCTGGGAGCCGACATCGTCGACGTGAACATGGGCTGCCCGGTCCCCAAGATCGCCAAGCATCATGCTGGTTGCAGTCTGATGCGGACGCCCGAGCATGCCGCGGGCGTGGTGCGAGCCATGACCGAGGCGGTCCGCATCCCGGTCACCGTGAAGATGCGGGCCGGCTGGGACGACGACCACATCAATGCGCCCCGGGTGGCCCGGTTGATGGAGGACGCCGGCGCATCCGCGGTAGCCGTACATGGGCGCACCGCGGCGCAGTCCTATACGGGTCGATCGGATTGGAGCCTGATCGATCGCGTGGCCCGGGACGTCGGGATCCCCGTGTTCGGAAGTGGCGACTGTGTGTCGCCCGAGGATCTGGTCGGACGGCTCGACGAAACCGCGGTCGCCGGCATCCTTGTGGGCCGGGGAGCGCTCCGCAACCCGTGGATCTTCGAGCAGGCCCAGCGCCTCGAGGCTGGCGCGGGCAGTGGAGCGGTGCCGGCGCACGATCGGGGTCGGTTCCTGCTGGCCTACATCGACCTCCTGCTTCGGGAGGGCACCAACGAGCGGGAGGGCTTCCGCCACTCGGCGGTGCGCGTCAGCGCCCGCAGTCGTCGAAAGCGGACCGCGGTCACGCGCGAGCGTTGGGTGATCAACAAGTTGCGGGCGCTCGGCTCTTGGTACACGAAGGGTGTGCACAACGGGTCGAAGCTGCGGATCGCGATCAACCAGGCCAGCTCGCTCGATGAGCTTCGCACGATCATCCGACACCACTTCGAGCTGAATGACGAGGCCGACACGCCGGCGGCGGACGGCCTGGAACGGGCCGGCTCGGTGTCGCTCGCCTGATGCCCCGGTTGATTGAACGTCCCACCGTGATCGAGGCGGCCGGTAACCTGCCGAAGCGGATCGAGGAGTACGCCGGACATGTCAACACCGGTCACGGTGGAGTCAGCGTGGCGCGCATGGTGTCCCCCTCCGGGTGGGTCGAGCCGGGTCAGCGACCGGAGTTCGAGGAGATCACGGTGGTGATCCGGGGGATGCTCCGCGTGGAGCATGAGCACGGGGTCCTGGAGGTACGGGCAGGCCAGGCCGTGGTAGCGGTCCCTGGTGAATGGATCCGCTACAGCAGTCCCGAACCGGACGGGGCGGAGTACGTCGCTGTCTGTCTGCCCGCGTTCTCGCCTGACACCGTCCATCGCGACGCTGAGTAGTGGGTCTGGTTCCGGCTCTTGCGACCCTGGCGCCCGGGGCACCCGTCTGTATCATCCGCAGCCTGCGCGTGACCGTTTCTCCGGAGATGTACCGATGAGGAAGAGTGGCTGGATCGCGGCGTGTGCGTTCTCGCTGACGGCCGGCGTCGCCGTCCTGGCCGCAGGGGCCGGGCCGGAGGACTGGGTGAACGAGCTGTCGCCCATCAGCGCCGCCGACTGGGACTACGACAAAGCGGCGCATCTGATTGAGCGTGCAGGGTTTGGCGCAACCCCCGAGGAGATTGAACGGCTGGCGGCCATGAGCCCCGAGGCGGCCGTGAACTCGCTGGTCGAGTTCGACCGCATCGACAACAGCCAGACTCCCGCGTTCGACCCGTCTCCGATCTGGGATCCGGAAATGGATCCGTTTCCCAAGAGCCGCGCCGACGCCGTCCGGATCGCCCGCGAGACCGGCTCGTCGATGGGTGTCGCGATGCTTCCCGAGGGGGAGAGCCGCCGGTTGCAGCCGGTGGTCAACAAGTTCTTCTACGGGCTGCGCTCGAACACGATCGAGACCCAGCGACTGGCGATCTGGTTCGGCGAGCGGATGTTGACCACGCGTCGGCCCCTGGAAGAGAAGCTGACGCTGTTCTGGCACGGGCACTTCGCGACCGGGAACACCAAGGTGCGCGATACCCGCATGATGCACCAGCAGAACGAGATGCTGCGGGCGCACGCGGCCGGTAATTTCCGCGACCTGCTGCTCGGGATCCTCACCGATCTGGATGACGGCAACCTGAAGATGACGACCGATTTCCGGAGGGTCTACGCCACGATGATCGAGCAGTGGCTGGGCTACGAGGATTCGGCGGCGATTCTGAAAGGCAGCTACGAGCCGCTCGGCCTCTTCGCCTAGGTTTCCTGGCGATCCGTCCGCGTGGACGGCGTTGCAACCTCGGTCACAGCCACCCGGGCTGCTTCCTCGGTCGCGCCTTGCCACACGAACGGCTTGCCAAGAAACCGCTTCTATTCAGGCAGCAGCCGTCTCACTTTTTCCACGAGCGTGGTCCGCTTTAGCCCCAGCCGCTGAGCGGCCTGCTGTTTGTTCCCGTCGGTTTCCGCCAGCGCCTGCTGGATGAACCGTCGTTCTAGCGTGGCGATGTAGGCTGGCAGGTCCACGCCCTCTTCCGGAATCTCCACCGCCGGTGGCTGACCGACGCCGGCGCCTTCTCTGAGCTCAGGAGGCAGATCCGCGATGTCGAGCTGCGTCCGATCCCGGCCAAGCGCCAGGGCCCGCTCGACGACGTTTTCGAGCTGCCGAATGTTGCCCGGCCAGCCGAACCCCATCAACTGCCGCATCGCTTCCTGCGTGATCCGGACCTCTCGTCGTTCGCCGTCCTGACCCGTCAGGCGCTCGACGAAGTGCTGTACCAGCAGCGGGATGTCGTCTCGGCGCTCTCGCAGAGGCGGTAGACGGACGGGGATGACGTTCAACCGATAGAACAGGTCCTCCCGGAACTCGCCGTTGGCGACCATCTGCGCCAGGTCGGCATTGGTGGCGGCGATGATCCGGACGTCGATCCGGATCGTGCGGGTGTCTCCGAGACGCTCCAGTTCCCGCTCCTGCAGCACGCGCAGCAGCTTGACCTGAAGACCGGGTGGCATGGTGCCGACCTCATCCAGGAACACCGTCCCGCGGTCAGCGGCCTCCAGGCGTCCCGCCCGATTGCTGACAGCTCCGGTGTAGGCACCGCGCACGTGGCCGAACAGCTCCGCTTCGAGCAGGTTCTCCGGGAGCGCGCCGCAGCTGAGGGCCACGAAGCGGTGCGATCGCCGAGCGCTGTTGTGGTGAATCGCCCGCGCCGCAAGCTCCTTTCCCGTTCCGGTCTCTCCGGTGATCAGCACCGTGCTCGAGGTACTGGCCACGGTCTCCAGTAACTCGAACAGCTCGCGCATCGACGCGCTCCGACCCACGAGCTCGTCAAACCGGTAGCGCTCCTCGAGCTGCGATCGGAGGTAGGCGTTCTCTGAGCGGAGCCGACGTTGCTCGAGCGCCGACGACAGGACATGCAGCAGTTGGTCGAACTGGAAAGGCTTGGTGATGAACTCCGCGGCCCCACGTTTGATCGCGTCGACGGCATCCTTGACCGTGCCGAATCCGGTGACCACGATGCAGACGATCTCCGGATAGCGCTCCAGTGCGGCCTCGAGTACCGCGGTTCCATCAATGCCCGGGAGCCGCAGGTCGGTCAGCACGATGTCGAAGGCGAACTCGGCCAGCTGTTCAATGGCGGCCTCACCGCTTTCGGCCTCCACCACCCGGTAGCCGTGCTCCGCCAGCCGTTCGGCGGTAGCTTGGCGAAGCGGCGCCTCGTCCTCGACGATGAGCAGATGTGTTTCTCTATCAGCCATTTACACGAAATCGCCAACACTTTGACACTGCCACGACTGGGCCGTCAAGGCGCCCGTTCAGGTCGATTCGTCATAGGGACTAATGACGGGGAGACGCCGTGCCGATACCACCCTTTGAGCCTGCGAAGGGACGTTGACGGAGCCACGCACGGTGGCGTGGAGCGGGGATGATGCAGGCCGGATGCGAGCGCCAGAGATGATAGTCGATAGGAAAACGATCTCGATCATGAAGGCCTGCGAGCTGGTGGGCGTCAGCCGTCGCACGATCTACAACTGGATTGCCGGCGGTAAGGTCGAATACGTCCGGACGGCGGGCGGTTCGGTCCGCATCTTCGTCGACACCCTCTGGCGCGAGCCGGATGCCGGGTCGGCCCCGATTACGTCGGCGCATTCCGACCGCTAGGCCCTACGCCAAACGCGGATCGAGGTCATGCGCAGCCAGGTACCGTTTCCGTATCTACGACCGGATCCTCTAGAGATGGACCAGCCGACCGATATCGGCGCCCTTTTCCATCGGCTGAACAACCAGCTCGGCATCATTCTCGCGAATGCCGAGCTGCTCGAGGGCAAACTGGCCGACAGCGCCAGCCGTGCCCGCGCCGAGCAGATCGTGTCCAGCGCGGTCGAGGCGATCAGCGCCGCTCGGCACATTCGCGAACGCTGCCAGGACCGCTAGCCAGCGGCTCCGCCCCCGCACCCCTCCGTTCCGGCGACCATCGTCAATATATTGACGAACACTGCGACCTAGACCGTCGCTTTTTTGGCGGATTGTCGTGGTTCTTGATGAGGCGGCCTTCCGACCAGAATTCGACACATGTCTATAAATAACTGATTTTAAATATCTTACTTGTCGTAAATCTGGCCAGGTGGAACCACGGAACCACCTAACACATGCTGGCACCGCGCTTGCGATAACGGTGGGCTCGCACATACGGCGCTGTCATCACGATGGCGCCGGAACCAATGCCGGAGGCAGAAGCGTGACGACCAAAACCCAAGTGCTCGACGACAAGGACCAAGACCGCATCACTGCGAGCCTGCCGTTCGTCGAAGCGCTGGCGCGCCGCATGGCGGCGTCGATGCCGCACTCAATCGACCTGGGCGACCTCGTTCAGGACGGGATGATCGGCCTCATCGACGCGGCGCATCGATTCGACGAGAAGCGCGGCATCAAATTCGAGACCTTTGCGGAGCGTCGCGTCCGGGGCGCCATGATCGATGCCCTCCGGCGTGATGCGTGGCCGCGCGGCATCCGGCGGGTCCGGCGCGAGCTGGAGGCGGCCCGCGAGAAGCTGCGACACGAGATGGGTGCCGAGCCATCGTTGGCCGACCTGGCCGAGCACATTGGCTCGGACGAGGCGCGTCTTGGTCGGACGATCGTGCGGATCAATACCATCGAGTCAACCTCGCCCATGGCGAACGTCGATGCCGTCAACGGCGTCAACCTGCCGCCGGTGATGGTTCCGCCCGAGATGCCGACGCCGGACAAAGCGTGCGAGCGTGGCGAAGTGGCGTCGCGGGTCAGGGACGCAATCAAGGCGCTGCCCTGGCGCGAACGGAAGGTGATTGGCCTGTACTACTACGGCGAGGTCACCATGAAGCAGATTGGCAACGAGATTGGCGTGAACGAATCGCGCGTCTCGCAACTGCATGCGCGAGCAGTGCAACGACTGCGCAAGATCCTCGGGCCCGACCTCAAGCCGGAACAGGTCGTGGCGGCGATGAGCGAGGCTGTACCGAAGAAGCAGCCGAAGCGGGTGCTGAAGATGGCCAAGGCCAGGTTGTCGCCCCGCCGCGGTCGCGTGGCTGATCCGGTGGCCGTCGCGGGCTAGCAGCCCGTGGTGAACCCCCACGTCGCATCGAGAACGGCGCTGGACACGCGTGACAAGGCGCGACGAGGGAGCAAATCGGGCCATTGTCGACCGAGGAGGAACGCAGCTCACGCGAGATTCAGCGCCGTTCGAATGCAGCTGCTAGCGTGCTCGCTAGCGCAGCACGTCTTCGGTCACTCGCAGCAGGTCTGTCAGCCGGAACGGTTTCGGAAGCCAGCGGCACCCGCTCTCGGTCAGAAACCGTTCCGCGTCCGTACCAGCCACGTCGCCGGTGACGAAGACGACGTGCCGCGCCAGCGCCGGCTGCTCCTTCGAGAGCACCCGGAAGAACGCTGGCCCGTCCAGTCTCGGCATCTTCAAATCACAGATCACCAGGTCGAACCGGGTCTCTCGGATGCGTTCGAGGGCCGCCTGGCCGTCCTCAGCGTGGTCCACCTCATAGCCGGCGTCTCGTAGCGCATCGGTGACCGCCGTGGCGAGCGCCGGTTCGTCCTCCACGACGAGTACCGCCGAGCCGGCCGTCGCGGGCGGGGGAAGCGGAACCGGCGCCGCGACGGGCCGCCGCGGACCCGCCGCTGCCGGGAACGACACAAAGAAGGAGGCGCCGCCAGCTCCGGAACGGAGCCGGATCTGGCCGCCGTGCTCTTCGACGATCGCATAGGCCATCGTGAGCCCGAGGCCGGTGCCCTTGCCGACCGCCTTGGTGGTGAAGAAGGGGTCGAAGATCTTGCTCTGCACCTCGTCAGGGACGCCCGGGCCGTCGTCGCTGATCTCGAGCATCACCATCTCGGCCTCGTCGTCGTACCAGGTTCGGGTGACCAGCGTGCCCCGTCCGTGCGCCGCCAGCATCTCCTGTTCCGCGTTGATCACCAGATTGAGCAGCACTTGCTTCATCTGGTTCGGATCGGCGAAGACCTGCGGCAGGCCGCCCGCCAGCGCGTCGATGGTCGTCACGTTGGACACCCGCTGTTCGTAGGCCCGCAGCGCGAGCGTGTCCCGCACGATGGCATTGACGTCAACCAGGGCGCGGGTGGTGTTGCGCTTCCGCGCGAACGTCAGCAGATTCCGGACGATCTTGGCCGCCCGCTCAGCCTCGCTCAGGATGGTCTCGAGGCCGCGCCGGGTGCCGGCATCGACGTCGCGGCCGGTGAGACGCTCCGCCCAGGTGAGGATCGTGGCGAGGGGGTTGTTGAGCTCGTGCGCCACGCCCGACACGGTTTGCCCCAGGGCGGCCATCTTCTCGGATTGCAGGAGCTGGTGACTCAGGTCGCGCCCGCGGTCCTCGAGTTTCCGCCGCTCGCTCACGTCGCGCAGAATCGCGTCGATCTGCGGCGGCCCGCCATCCGGGTCCTGGTGCAAGGTCGCCGTCACTTCGACCCAGACGGTGGCCTCGTCGGCCCGCCGCAGCCTGAGAAGGTAGTCAGCGACCGCCCCGTCCCGTGTCAACTCCGCGAGGAAGGCCTCACGCGCCTGCGGGTCCACGAAGCGATCCGCAGAGAACGGACGCACGGCGGGCGGCGAGGCTGCCGGGTCGTAGCCGAACATGAGCTGCAGATGCGGGTTCGCGCCGGCGGGCGGGCCATCGCCCTCGAGCGGACCGAGGTAGACCCCGGCCCGAAGGGAACTGTACAGCCGGCCAAGCTCGGCCGCTTTGGGTCGGGAGCGTGACGGAGACACGCGCGATTATAGCGGGCGAGAGGCGGCGTCGGTACACACGAACGGCCGGTCCGTCTGACGACGAACCGGCCGGAAAGTACGAATCGGCGACGCCTAGTTGGCCGGGGCCGGAGGCGTCGGGGTGGCGTAGGCCGACTGAGAGGCGTACTTGGTCTTGACGGCTCGCTGAATATCGGAGGGGGAAGCGCCCAGAGCGTTCATCTGCATCGCGTCACGCGCGACAGCAAGGCAGTGGCTTCAAGTCATGCCGTGGGTGTCCCACGCCTCCACCGCGCCGCTCGGCGCCCTTCGCTCTACGAAACAGTCGGTGTTGCCGACGTGACCGTCCGTCTGGCCGCAGCCGCAGTAGCAGGGCACATAGTCCAGGATGTGCGGGTTCTTGGCCGCGAAGACGTAGGCCTGCTGCATCAGCTCGGGAGGCCCGGCCGCGGCTCGTGGCACATACGGCAGCGGAGGCATCGGCAGGTCGTCTGGCAGCGCGGTGCGGGCCGCACTGGTTGTCGGCTCGGTTGCGGCCTGAGACGTGGCCGCGGCCGGCGCGGCGGGCGTGCTCGCCGGTGTGGCCGGAGCCGGAGTCTCGGTGGCTGTCTGCGAGGACGCAGCCGGGGCGCTCTCAGCGTCTCCGCTTCCCGAGGAGGTGGCCATGTAGATCCCGCCTCCAGCCAGGGCTACCGCCACGATGCCGATCAGAGGCCACGGGGTCCTCTTCGACGGTGGCTGGGCGACCGGCGTCGGCGTCGCTCGATTGCGATTCTTCTTCGAACCCATAGACCAGAATTCTATCACCTCGGCCCGCGCAGGGACCTCCGGAAAAGCTGGTGTGCTTTCTCACCAGTTCGTGGAGAATCGCCTGGTGGGCCGCAGGCGGCCGTCGTCCGCTCACACCCAGGTTCCTCGATGAGCGATCCCACCTCCCGCACACGCTGGCTGGGCCTCGGAGTCGTGGCCTCCGTGATCGTCCTGTTGCAACAGCAGTTGCGGACCCTCCTCGACGCGATTCACGCGTGGGAAACAGACCAGGGCCTGGCCCTGCTTCCGGGGCTCGTGCTACTGGCCATCGTGGTCCTGTGGTATCGCCAGGCGGCTTCCCACGAGCGACGTCAGGCGCAGGTGGTGACCGCCGCCGAACAACACGAGCGGGCAGTGCGGAATCAGGGGCTGGACAACCTGACTCAGTTCGGCCTCTCGCTCGCGCGCGCGAACGACATGGGCATCCTGCGCGAGGCCGTCCATTTGATGCTGCCGCGGTATGTCGGCGAGCGTTCGGTCTGGGCCGTCGTGCGAGCCAAGGGCAAGTGGGAATCGCTGGTTGGGGGACTCGAGGAGTCACCGGACAAGGTGCGCCCAAACATCGAGATGGACGCAGACCAGGCGTTGAAGTGGTTCGAAGGGAGCGCTGGCGAGCCCGAGGGGTCGGACTTTGAGGGACGAATCTACTTCCCGTTGGTGGTCGGCGAGTCGGTGACTGGGGTGCTCTCCGTCGAGAACCAAACGGCGTCCGACCCATCGTGGCGTCGGGACCTCGGGGCGGCTGCCACCTTGATCGGCATCGCCGCGCGAAATGTGTAGCTGGCGCGCGAGGTGAAGGAGAACGGCGTCTACGACGGGTTGACCGGCTGCTTCAACCGGACCCACTCGATGCGGGTGCTGCAGACCGAGCTACAGCGAGCGCGGCGCGCGCAACTGGCCGAGGTCGATGTGACCTGGAATGGTGAGAAGGTTCCGGTGACGGCCAGTGTGGGGCTGGCGATGGAGAAAGAGGTCGACCCGACGCCGCGCTGTATCGCGCCAAGCACGCGGGCCGGAATCAAGCGTGTGAGACGGAGGTCCCCGAGCCTCCCGCCGCCGAGCCCAAGGCCGTCTGAGTTAGGCCGTCCCGAGCGCGAACGTCATCCGGCCTTCGAGCACCACCTCATCCCCCGCCGTCGCGGTGCCGTGCAACTGACCCATCCGACGCCGGAGCCGTTTCACATTGACTTCGATGTTCAAGACGTCGCCGGGATAGGCGGGCCGCCGATATCGGACCCGGTCGATGCCCGCGATGTAGATCAGCTTCTCGCGGTTCTCCGGTTTGGCCAGGATCAGGATCGCGCCGACCTGGGCGACCGCCTCGGTCAGGATCGTCGGCGGCAGCGCCGGCCGCTCGCCCGGCCGGCGAGCCAGACATTGCTCATTGAGCGACACGTTCTTGATCCCGACAATCCGTTTGTCTTCCTCGAACTCGGTGATCCGATCTACCAGCAGGAAGGGATACCGGTGAGGCAGAATCCGCTCGATGGCGGTGTAGTCGAGCGGCAAACTGAGCGACTCCATCAGCCCAGTATAACCGGCCGTCGAGAGCTGCTGTGGTCGGGAGCACCCGGGGTTGCCCCCGGGAGTCCGAAGAAGAGAAGGGTAAGGGTCGCGCGGAGTCGCCTATGCCCCACGATACGGGATGCGGCGATGCCAGCGCCTGCCTGAGTTAACGCATCCCGTTGACTCCGCGCGACCACCCCCTATTGCTTCAAAACCCGTGCCGACCCCTCTGGCCCTGAAACCAGGCTGGTTTCGGACGCAGGCCGCTCTTCACCGTCCTGTCCCGGTGACAGCCGGGTCACCTGTGGAGTCCAGCCCACGACTTTCTCCGGTCACCTCACGTCTGAACCGAGAGATGCGCCGAGGAGCCGGCTCGGAAATGGGGGGCTGCCGGCAGAGAATCCATGGCAAGGAGGAGGAGCGCGATGCAGTGTGGACATGCGATGCCGCGACTGGCCCTCGTGGTCGCCGTCGGCCTCATCATGGCCGGGACCGCGAGTCTGGCCGATGCCCAGCAGCGGGTCGACACCCGGGTGCTGTCGATGCACTCCGGCGACAACAGTCGCATCGGGGGCATGATCGAGGAGGTCGCTGACAACGACGGGGTCGCCGAGGGAGCGATGGTCAACGAGGTTCGACCGGATAGCCCAGCCGAGTCGGCCGGTATCGAAGACGGTGACGTGATCGTCCGGTTCGACGGTGAGCGCGTCCGCAGCGCCCGCCAGCTCAGCCGGTTGGTGCAGGAGACGCCGGCGGGGCGTACGGTTTCGGCCACCCTGATCCGGAACGGAAGCCAGATGGACGTCGAGGTGCAAGAGCTGTCGTCTCAGCTCGCCGACTACTTCGGTGTCGAGTCCGGTGTGTTGGTGACCGAGGTGCAGGAAGGTTCGGTCGCCGCCGAGGCTGGCGTGCAAACCGGTGACATGATCACCTCGGTGGACGGTCGAGGCATTGACGATGTTCGCGCGCTGCGTCGTCTGTCCGGCTTCGAAGATGAGGAGACCGTGCCGCTTGGTATCACTCGCGGCGGGCAGGAGCTTGAACTGTCGGCAACGCTCGAGGGGCCGGAGCGACCTCGCTGGCGCCGGGGCGGCCCGGGCCGCGAAGGGATATAGGCGCTAGCCGTGCGCCTCGGCTGGCGGCGTTTCTTCGTCGTCAGCTGGGGCCACGGCCGAGATCGGAGCCACCAGGGTGGTGAGCTGGGCAGCCAGGATGGCCACCGTCGCCTGGACCGCCGGGCTCGCTTCCCACCCGTCGTGCAGCTCGGCGGAAAGCACGCCGACACACTGCTCAGACGCCAGGAGCGGCGCCGCGAGAGCGCCGCTGCCCCCGTCGCCGCCTTCGACGACTTGCATCTGGCTTGCTCGATAGGCGGCGGCGGTGGCGTTGTCGCCATCTTCGGGGATGGCGCCCATCGCGGCCAACGAGCGCGTCGGGTAGCCGTGTCCGAGCGCCGGAAGCAGCGTCGCGGTCCGCGGGTCGCGCACCCAGATGATCAATCCGCTGGCGTTCATCAGGTCCGCCGAGCGTGCCAGCAAGCCTGCCAGCTCGGTCGGGTCAGCGAGCCGACCCAGATCCGTGCACACGTCGGCCGCCAGACGGAGGTCGGGCGTTGCGGCGGCGCCCGTCGATGACCCGGTCGCGTCGTCGGTGACGGCGGCCGGCGCCGCCGGAGCGTCGCCCTCTGGCGCGCCGAGATCAAGGTCTTCCAGCATCAGCCGGTCTTCGCTCGACAGCGGCGCGGTGTCGCCATTGATCTCAGCGTCCGGTTCTTCCTCGGACTCGCTGCTGAACGGGGCCGCGCCACCTGGCTGGAAGCCCGGCACCAGCAACAGCATCGCCAGCACGCCGATACCGACGCCGCCGAGCAGCAACCTGGTCTGGGTGGTTCGCGCCGACCGCACTATTTCGTTCCTCGACGTGCGCTCCGCGGCGCGAGCCAGCTCTACGTAGCTTGCGGCTCTCGCGGCTAACTCCTGTCCGTCGGTGAAGATCAGGTCGGAGGCAAGAAGCGGTTGGTCGAGCGCCGTGTGCTCTCGCGCCCGCCGGTCGATGCCTTCCAGTTCTGACACCGTCTCGCTCGCGGCGTCGAGCGCCTCGAGCGCCGTGGGGCTGATCGCCAGTCGCCGCAGGTTGTCGAAGCTGTCACTGACCGTCGCCAGATGCTCGGTCACCTTGGAGGTCCAGTAGAGGCGGTCTTGCCCCTCCGCGACGTATGCCTGTTCGGCCGCGCGCAGGTCGGCCAGCGTCAAGGTGAGCGCCCAGCTGAGATCGGTGAAGACCCGTTCGACGTTCTGTTCGTCGTCGAGGGTACGTTCGGCGAGTTGGATCTGATGTCCGAGAAGGGAAAGCACCGTCAGGGTCCCAACGACGACCGTGACGCGCACCCAGCGACGTGCCATCCTGGACAGCTACTATAGCACTGGCGTCCAGGCCCGCCGCAGATTCGTCGCCTCGAACACCTCATGTCCCTTTCGCCGATCGCCGTCATCATCAATCCGAACGCCGGACCTGCCTCCCGTCGGTCGCCGAGGGCTGACATGCAGGCGGTCGTTCAGCGGGCGTGTGACGCGGCCGGGCTCGTCCACTCCGTCGTGTTCACCGAGCGTGGCGGGCACGCCCGGGAGCTCGCCGCCGAGCTCTCCGACCAGGGCTACTCTCCGGTCGTCGCGTGGGGTGGCGATGGCACGGTCAACGAGGTCGCCGGGGCGCTGGTCCAGCGTCACACCCTGCTCGGGATCGTGCCGGCCGGCTCCGGCAACGGGCTCGCGCGAGAGCTCGGCATCAGCCTGCGTGCGGGCGAGGCGATGCGGACCGCGGTTGGAGGGGTTGACCGGCGGATCGATGCCGGCGAGCTCGGCGGCCGCTACTTCGTCAATGTCGGTGGGGTAGGGCTGGCGGCGTCGGTGGCCGAGCTGTTCGGTCGCTTGTCGGGTCGCGGCCTACGCAGCTACGTGCAGGCCACCATGGCCAGGGTCCTGTCCTATCGCGCCCAGCGCTACCGGCTGGAGTTCGAGGGCGTCGTCGAGGAGCCCGAGGCCCTCATCCTCGAGATCGCCAACGGGCGTCAGTACGGCAATGGCGCGTTCATCGCGCCAGGGGCGCGGCTGGATGACGGTCGGCTCGACGTGGTGACCGTTGGACCGATGAGTCTGCCGCGGGTGGCCTGGAGCGTACCCCGGCTCTTTACCGGGTCGATCGATCGACACCCGCTGGTGACGACCCGCCCGGTCACCATGGTGACGATCCGCTCGGAAGCGCCCATGGCCTTTCACGTCGACGGCGAGCCGATGCCGGCGCAGTCGACCCTGACCGCGCGCGTCCATCCCAACGCCCTCACCGTCCGCGTCCCCAAGCCCGGGTAGAGCGCCGCTTGATCAGCATGGCGAAGCTGATCTCGTCCGGGAATTCTGGTTAGCCGTTTGGCTGGCAAGGCGCAAGGAGGGAGCAGGCTGGACGCCTGTGACCGACGCCGCAACGCCGCGAGGCGAACGGCTAACCAGAATTCCCTAGGTCCAGCCCCAGGTTTTGGTGTCGTCGTCCCAGATGGCGTAGCAGTCCTGCGCGATGCCCGCTTCGAGGAAGGGGACGGGCATGAACGACATCGTCCCTACCGGTGGATCGAGCGGCGTGCCGTCGCGGACCCAGACGGAGCTGACGTGGCCCTGCAGCTCGCCTTCGGTGACCAACTCGACCCGGTCCAGTCGTACCTCCCAGCGGGCCGTACCGCCTTGCCCATCTGGGCCGCTGAAGGCCAGCGTATCGCCGTCGCGCGTCAGGTCGCTGACGCCACCCACGCCTTCGATCTGAGCGACAAAGGAGTCTTTCAGGTTGACGTCGTCCGGCTCGACGGCGCAGCCGGCCAGCCCGAGGACCGTCGCCGCGAAGGCCAGGGAGAACCGTAGCGGGAAGAGTCGATTCGTTACCCGCACGTCAGTTGCCCGTTGCCGGCTCGGCTCGCTTGCGGAGGATCGCGTAGGTGGGTAGCCCGATGCCTTCCATGTGCTGCAGCACCTCACGGGCGGGCGATGCATCGAGATCTTCAGCCTGGAACTTCACCTTCACGTAGTCCTCGAGCCCGGCTTCCACCGGAGCGGCTTTCAGCGTGGTCTGGTCCATCGTGAGGCAGTTCTTGCACCAGGTTGCCCACATGTCCACCAGCACCAGCTTGTCTTCGTTCTCCGCAACCTCGAGTCCCTGCGCGAGAGAGGCGTACCAGCCCTCGTCCAAGAGCTCCTGCACGCTGCCGGCCACCTCGTCCGGGTCGACCCACCGCTGGGCGAACAGTCCGTAGCCGATATACCCGTAATACACGGCCGTGCCGAGAATGAAGACCCCGAAGGCGTGCTTGACATGCACCATCCAGGGTCCCGGTTTCGGCATCAACGACAGGCCGGCGCCCGCGACCGGCCATGGGAGCGCCATCCCGATCCCGAGGAAGAAGGGCAGCGCCAGGGCCACCGTCGTGCCGGTGCCGTAGAGATTGCTCGAGAACACGATGACCTGGATCACCACCGGCGCCACGCACGCCCCGGCCAGCAGCGCCGCGACCGCCCCCATGCCGAACGCCACGACGAACGAGCCGTTCTCGTTGTTGCCCATCGTCAGCTTGGACTGCAGGCTCGAGAAGTCGATTGCCAGGACATCGAACATCGCCAGCCCAAGCACGACGAACAGCGCAGCGATGCTGACGTTGAACCAGGGAGAGGAGTTGATCGTCCCGAACGTGCCAGCCGTCAGAATGACCACCAGGCCGAGAACACCGTAGACCAACGCCATCGCCAGCCCGTAGGTACCGCCGAGCGCGAAACCGCGCATGCGAGACCCGGCCCGGGTGCCGGCCCCGATGATGGCCAGATTGATCGGGATCATCGGCAGCACGCACGGGGTCAAGTTGAGCGCCAGACCGCCGACCAGGATCAGCGCCAGAATGGCCAGCGGCCCGCGGCCCTCGAACCAACCCTGATTGCCCTCGCCCGATTCGGCCGCTTCGATGAACCCGAGGAAGTCTTCGGTGTTGAGGTAGCCGCCGGTGCTCCCGAGCACCTCGAACTCGCCCAGGGTGGCGATGACCGACAGGTCGTCGACCGTCGCGGCCACTGGTGCCGGCGCCGGCGCATCACCGGGATCGGCCGCGGTCAACCCGGCGAAGAAGTTCTCGTGCACCGTGTCCAGCGACGTATCGGCCGACACCACGGTCAGGTCGAACTGGACCGGCGTGTTCTTGGGCGCGAAACACATGGTGTCGTTGCACGCCTGCCACCGGAGGTTGCCAGGAACCGCATACGAGCCCGGGGGGAGGTCTCCGGACAGATCCAGACTCACGCCGATGCGGAACTCTTCTTCGAAGACCGCGAGCGGCTCCTCGATGCCGGCCACGCCCACCAGGATCGGTTCGGGAAAGGCCAGGCCCTCGACGGCGATGCCTTCCGGCGGCTCCAGCGTCAGCACCGTCGGGATCAGCGTCGGATCGAGCGGCCTGTCCGAATTGACGTGGAAGCCGGCGTTCAGCGTCACATCCAGGCCGACGCGGGCCGTGGAGCCCGCATGGACGGCGTCGGTCTCGTTGACCGGCGAGAAGCCGAGCTCCGGGATCCGCATCTGGGCGGCCAGGGGTCCGACCAGCGCCGTAGCTGCCACCAGCAGCGCGACGAGCTGCCACCGTGTCGCGAATGAGATCGAGCGCACTATTGCCTCCGCCTCGGGTCGCTTGCCCGGTCCCTCCGGGCCGAAACCTTGCCGATCGGTTAGACGTCGCCGTAATCGGGACCGGATTCGAATCATATCAAGATGTCGCCCCCGGCCGGTCGAGTGCCTGCCGCCTTCCCGGAGGTAGAATGCCCCGACGACGGCATCCAGATGACAACCCTACGAAGGCGAGTGGGGCCCTTTCTGCAGTGGGGCGCGGCGGTCGGGTTTCTGGCGGCGGCCATCTGGGTCGGTACCGGCCTGGTGCGCACGTTCCGTGAAGTGACGAGCGACGAGGCCGTGGCCGCTGATCGTCCGGCGCCAGCCCCTCCAGCGACGCTGCCGTCCGGCGCCGTGAGCCTCCCCGTACTGTTCTTCGAGGATGGGAAGGGGGTCCGGGTGGGCGACACGGCGTCGCACATCGCCGCCTTGCTCGGTCGCGGGGCCGAGGTGGGGCGGCAGGAGCTGGATGACGGCGGACACGGCGAACGCCTGACCCGGTTCTACGAGTACGGCGGTCGGCAGTTCGCCCTGTTCTTCGCCCTCGACGGGTCTCACGAGGATCCCCGCGTCGAGGCCATTTTCCTGTACTGATCTATCCGCCCCGCTGACAAAGCTCGCAGCCGGCTACCGATCGATCTCGGCGAGGGCGAGCTCGTCGCGGTCGACGCGCACGCGGCGGAGGCGCCGGCCGTCGGTGGGGACACGCGTCTCGGTGACCGCGTCGACCACGGGAACCACGAACGTCTCGACATCATCGTTGCGAAAAGTCAGCTCGACCGTGACGGGTAGCTCGTAGAGCCGTTCGGTCTGCTGCTCGAATCGAAGCACCGCCACCTCACCGTCAGGCCCGGTCTCGGTGCGTGACGTGAACGCGAGGTGCGGCAGCGCCGACTCGTGGATCCAGCGCTCAAAAAAGCGGTCCAGTGGCCGGCCGGCTTCGGTTTCGAACGCCTCCTGCAACGCATCGGTGCCCGCCTTGCGGAACCGCCAGTCGTGGTAGAACCGGCGCAGGCCCCCGAAGAACGCCTCGTCGCCGATCAATCCACGCAGCATGTGCAGCACCATCGCGCCCTTGTTATAGACGAGGGCGCGGAAGATTCGCGGTTCGCCGTCGAGGTGGCCGAGGCGGTAACCCAGTGAGATCGGGCCTTCATCCGAGTGCCGAAGCGCCCAGCGACGCATCTGTCGCAAGATGTCGCCGAAGGATTCCGCGCCGTCGTCGTGCTCGGCGTAGAGGGCGGCGAAGTACTGCGCCAGCCCTTCGCTCAACCACTGCTCGTGGTAGTTTTTCCAGCCGACCGCCTGGCCCCACCACTGGTGGGCGACCTCGTGCGCCAGAAAGAAGTCCGGATAGCCGCTGAAGCTGACCGGGTCGGTCTGCCACGAGATCATGACGCCCGGGTTCCGCGGCAGCTCGTGGTTCATGATGGCGAAATAGGCGGGGCTATGTCCGCCAGGCAACCGGTTGTCGGTCAGCGCGACGGTCATCGATGGATACGGCACGTCGCCCAGCAGCTCCGCATAGAAGGTCGCGATATCGGCCGCGCGTTCGGTGGTGTCCTCGATCGTTCGGATGCTGCGGGCGCTGCCCACGGTGCGCAGGGTCAGCGTGTCATAGTAGACCCCGCTGGTCGGGTTCTCCGGGCGGCCGGCCTCGGCCGCCGGGAGTCGGAGTTGTCGCTCTGGGGTCGAGTGCTCTTCGAAGCGTGAGATCAGGGCCGAGAGATACCGCGCCGGCTGCAACGCCACGAACGAATACTGTCTGGGACCGGTGTCGGCGCCCTCGGCCACCGGCGGGTTGTCGGGCAGCGGGTCGCCGCTGGCGACCACACCCCAGCCGGACGGTACCGACAGGTTCATCGTGGCCGTCGCATAGTCACTGAAGCGTCCCTGGGGGTACCAGTAGCTCCGGTTGCTATACACGTAGCGGGGTTCGCCCAGTCCGAAGATGCCCTCGGCCTCGAAGAAGAAGTACTGGCTGGCCAGCCAGTTCTCATCCAGTTCTTGCGCGGGCAGATCGCCGGTGTAGTTCACCGTCACGGTGAACTCGGTGCCGCCAGGCACCTCCGTCGGCAGATGCACCACGACGTTGTTCTGACCGGCCAGCCGGAAGAACAGCAGGGGGCCGAACTCGCTCGACGTGATCGACGACACCACCAGCTCGTCGGCCAGTCGCAGACTGAACGCGGCGATCGGCAGCGCCTTCACCTGGACGGCCAGTCGGGCCGCACCGACGATCCGACAGCCGATGAGTTCCGGTCGGGCCCGGAAATTCTGCTGAGAGAAACCGAGCGGTTCGAACGACGCCGTGATGTCGAAGTCCAGGATGTCGAGCAGCGCCGCGTCGTCGTCGGAGAAGTACCGGCTCTGGGTCGCGCGCTTCCGGGCCGACGGATAGAGCGAGACGATGCGATTGGTGTCGCGCACGGAGAGCGAGATGTCCTCGGGCTGTTGGGCTGACTGGGCGTAGGTCAGCGTGCCGTGCCGACGTGTCTTGATCTCCGCAAGAAAGTCCCCAACCCCCGGGCTGACCGACCACAGCCGGTCGCTGATGTGCGACAGGTCCAGCGTGAAGGACAGCCCGATGAACTCCTCGAACACCCGCGTGGCCTCCTCGAGCGCCCGTGGATCGACAGTCTGTTCGATCAGGCTGCTCGTGGACACGCGCGAGGAGAACACCTCAGGATGGACCCGGATGAACACGGCTTCGAACTCGGTTTCGAGCCGGTCGTCCCCGCTGAAGATCCGCACCTGGCCCTGCTCGGCCTCGGGTCGAGGGGCGAAGCTCATCAATCCGTCGCCCAGCAAGACGAGCCCCGTGATGCCCTCGTCGGTTTCGGCCGCGAAGGCGGTCCCCGACAGGGTCAGCGAGAGGTCCTCGCCCAGCACCACGACGTTGTCGGCCGCATACTGGGTGGTGGGGTCGAGGCGGAGGTGCCGGAGGTCGTCCACCGTATCGATGACGCCCTGACTCCGGATGCGCCAGGCGCTGTCGACGTCGGGACGCGCGAGCTCGAGCATCCAGGTCTCGAGTCGTCCCTGACGTCCGGACTCGGCGAACACTTCGACCGTCAGCGCGATCCCCTCGCTGAGAAGAACGTCCTCGATCGGCAACTGGAAACGCGGAACGATGGTGACGCGGTCGACGCCGCTCGGCAGGCTGGTCTCGGCGAACGAGCGGGCGGCTTCGCGGTCGGCGCCCTGGGCGAGCAGGGCCAGGTAGGCCTGCGGGTCGCCCGCCAGCGTCGCCTCTTCGAGCGCGGCGACCAGCGGAGCATAGGCACCGGGCGCCAGCGGCTGCGCGATCGCGCTCGGCGTCCAGAGGGCCAGGAGGCCAGCGACGAGGACCGCCGCCCCCCGCACGCGCCCAGCAGCCATAACCGCATGTTACTACTTCGCTCCCGGGCGTGGCGGTCGGGTATTGTATCCTCCGCGGGATGGCGATCCGGACCGCGCTCACCCTCCGTCTCGACAACACACCGGGCGCCCTGGCCCGCGTCTGCCAGGCCCTGGCCCGGGAGAACGCCAACATCATCGGGATGAGCCTGGACGGGAACGGCGCCCTGCATCTGGTGGCCGACAATCCGGTCCATGTGGCCGGCCTGCTCAGAGACCGCGACTACGCGGTCGAGGAGCGCGAGGTTCTGTATGTCACGGTGCCCAACGGCCCGGGCGGGGTCAGCTCGGCGACGCGCCTGCTGAGCCAGGCGGGGGTGAACATCGAGTTCGCGTTCGCCACGGCGGGCAGCGAACAGGAGATGGCTGCGCTGGTCGTGGTGGTTGAGGACGCGCAACGAGCCGCGGCCGCGGCCGGTATGTGACGCGGCTGTCGGAAGGGGCAGCGATGAAGCTCTACGTCGAAACGATGGATGCCGTCCTGGTCGATTTCGATCCGGACGGGCAGGTGCAGCTCGAAGGAGAGGACTGGTCTCGCCCGAGCGTGCAAGAGCGTCGGGCAATCCTCCACGCCGCCGAGCAGCAGATCGATCTGTTGCGCGATCTGGTACTGGCGCTCGAAGCCGACGCGGAGGACTGAACCTACTCGTCTTCCGTTGATTCGCTCGGCGGGCTCGCTTTGACGTCGAACTTCAAGGCGTCATCCTCGAGCCCGATCGTCACCGTCCCCCCGTGCTCGAGCCCACCGAAGAGAATCTCATCGGTCAACGGATTGCGCACCTCGGTCTGAATCAGCCGGGCAAGCGGACGCGCGCCATAGGTCGGGTCGTACCCCCGCGTGGCGAGCCAGGCGCGCGCCTCCGGTTGGAGCGAGATCGCGACCTTGCGCTCCGCCAGCTGGGTCTCGAGCTGGAGCACGAACTTCTCGACGATGGTTTCGACCACCTCGGGTGGTAGCCGGTCGAAGGTGACGATGGCGTCCAGCCGGTTCCGGAACTCCGGGCTGAAGACCCGTTCGATCGCCGCCTTGGTCCGTCCCTGTCCCGCCGACGTCCGGTCTTCGCTGAAGCCGATCGGGGCGGCGCTCATCTCCCGCGAGCCGGCATTCGACGTCATGATGACCACCACCTGCCGGAAGTCGGCCTTCCGCCCGTTGTTGTCCGTCAACGTGGCGTGGTCCATCACCTGCAACAGGATGTTGTAGACATCCGGATGCGCCTTCTCGATCTCGTCGAGTAGCAGCACCGCATAGGGATGGGCGCGAACGGCGTCCACCAGTAGCCCGCCCTGCTCGAAGCCGACATACCCCGGAGGCGCGCCGATCAGCCGGGCAACGGCGTGCTTCTCCATGTACTCGCTCATGTCGTAGCGAAGGAACTCGTTGCCGAGATGGAGCGCGAGCTGGCGGGCGAGCTCCGTCTTGCCGACGCCGGTGGGGCCGGTGAAGAGGAAGCAGCCTGCCGGGCGGTCGGGCTGGCCAAGTCCGGCGCGGGCGCGTTTGATGGCCGTGACCACGGCCGACACGGCGTCGTCCTGACCGAACACCACCCGCCGGAGCGCGTCGTCGAGGGTGCGCAGCCGCTCCTTGTCCGACGAACTGGCCTGCTTCTCCGGGATGCGCGCCATGCGGGCGATCACCCGCTCGATATCGCTCGCCGTGACCCGAATCGGCTCGGGCGGCGTGGCGACGACCGCGACAGGCGGCTCACCGAGATCGGTGGTTCCGTCGGCGGTCGGTTCGGTTGCCGGCACGGTGAGAGAGGCGGGGGCTTCGGCGACCGTCTCCGTGGTGTTCCGGGCGGCCGCGAGGCCGGCTCCCGCCTCGTCGAGCACGTCGATGGCGCTGTCGGGGAGTCGCGAGTCGCGCAGGTGGCGACCGGCGAGCTTGGCTGCGGCCTTCAAGGCGCCTTCGGTGTAACGGACGCCGTGGTGTTCTTCATAGCGCGACCGGAGTCCCGTGAGGATCTCGACCGTTTCGTCGACGCTCGCCTCCTCGAGGACGACCTTCTGTAGCCGGCGCGAGAGTCCGCGGTCGCGTTCGACCTGTTTGAATTCATCGAATGTGGTCGAACCGACCACTCGGAGCTCGCCGGCGACGAGCACCGGCTTGATCAGCGTGGCCAGATCCATCGTGCCGCCGGTCGTGGCGCCGGCGCCGACCGTCGAGTGGACCTCATCGATGAACAGGATCGGCATCGGCCGGGCGCGCAGCGCCTCGATGACCGCCTTGAACCGCTCTTCGAAGTCGCCGCGGAACCGGGTGCCTGCCAGCAGCGCCGCCGTGTCCAGCGAGAAGACCTCGGCGCCCCGGAGCTTGTCCGGCACGTCGTCGTCCAGCAGCCGCGCGGCGAGTCCCTCGGCCAGCGCCGTCTTTCCCACACCTGCCTCACCCACGAACACCGGATTGTTCTTTCGTCGTCGGCACAGGATCTCGATGGTGCGCTGCAGTTCGGCGGTTCGACCGATGAGCGGGTCGAGCAGGCCCTCGGTGGCGCGGGCCGTGAGGTTGACGGCGAACGCGGTCAGCGGATCCCTCGACGGGGCGCGGTCTTCGTCGCCGACGCCGGCCGTGGCCGGGTCGCTCGAGGACGGCTCCTGAACCGCGGGCGGCACCTTCGAGATGCCGTGAGAGATGTAGTTGAGGACGTCGAGACGGGTAATGTCCTGCGACTGGAGCAGCTCGGCCGCATACGAATTCGGCTGCTGGAGGATGGCGGCCAGCACGTCTCCAAACCGGACCTCGTCCTTGCCGGCGCTCTGGACATGGAGCACCGCGGTCTGAAGCACGCGCTGGAAGGCCAGGGTCTGGTCCGGTTCGCGGCTGCGCGCGCCGCGTGGGAACTGCTCGAGGGTGCTCAGGAACTCGTCGAGCGAGTGCCGTAGGGCCGGCAGGTCCCCGCCACACGCCTCCAGGATCTTCTCGCCCTCGGGGTCGTGGGCCAACGCATAGAGGAGGTGCTCCAGCGTCAGATGGGTATGTCGCCTGGAGGCCGCCTCCCGGTAGGCCACGTTGAGAATCAGCTCGAGAGCCGCACTGAACATCGCTACGCCGTCACTCCTCTTCGAGCATTGCCTGCAACGGGAATCCTTCCCGTCGCGCGAGATCACGCGTGGTGGCGACCTTGGTTTCGGCCACCTCGTGGCTGTACGCGCCGCAGATCCCCCGACCCTCGGTATGTACCTGCATCATGATCCGATAGGCCTCTGACGGGGTCTTGTGGAAGATCGACTCGAGCACCTGCACGACGAACTCCATCGTGGTGTAGTCGTCATTGAGCAGGATGACCTTGAAGCGGGTGGGCTTGCGGGTCTTGAGCCGGGTCTCCTCGAGAACCCCGTGGTCACTGGTCGGCT
>MDTE01023887.1_pt1 | contig 32507 bp, 30 predicted proteins | sample 811231 | NCBI WGS metagenome assembly MDTE01 (sample SAMN05326651, study PRJNA326480) | marine metagenome | isolation source: seawater | place: Indian Ocean: Red Sea | collected 2010 | reverse complement strand
TCAAGGTTGCATGGTTTCCCGGTCCACTCGGGTCGGGCTGGGTGCCTTTTGTCGAAGAGGGTTTCCGCGGCGCGCTCGAGGCGAGCTCGGCGGAGATCGTGGTCACCAAATACGGTGACACCGGGCGCGAGATTCAACTCATCTTGCTCGAGGAGGCGCTCGAGGAGAGACCGGATGTCGACTACATCGTCGGCAGTGCGGTAACAGCGGAGGCCGCCGTGAGTGTGCTACGTGCACGCGGCCAGCTGGGTGCGATTCAAATACTTTCCGATTACTTTACCCATGCGGTCTATCGGGGCATCAAGAGACGACGTATCGAGGCTGCACCGACCGACTTTGCCGTGGTGCAAGGTCAGCTTGGCATCGAACTCGCTGTGCGACTCCTGGAAGACAAGCTTACGCTCAAACATGTCGGCCCGAGCATCGAGCTCATTGATATCACGAATGTCGACGAGGTCGGCACTGAGGGTTCGCTCGCGCCGGCGTCATTTTCACCGACGTTCGTCGTCGACTGAGTTCCTGCCGCTGCTAGCCGCCGTCGTCGTGCATCGACTGATGCCCACTACGGGCATGATGTCGGGTGCGAGAGACACATCTAGCGACGCGGGTCGCGCTACCGCTTCACGGGCAGCGTTGGCGCCGAAATCTGTGATGCTGTCCGTCCGGCGTAGTCGAAATGAGCCACGCCGGCCTCCATGCGTTTTTGAGCCTTTTCGAGGGCGACCAACGCATTGTCCAAATCGATGCTGAGTACACGGCCGTCTTCGACGACTTTCTCACCGCCGACATAGACATCTTTCACGGCGCGGTCGGCTGCGTGATAGACCAGGCTGCGTAGCGGGTCACGTAGTGGCCGCATGCTGTGGTGCTGGACATCCACCATCAAGATGTCAGCCTGACAGCCGGGTTCCAGCCGGCCGAGGTCTGAGCGCTGGAGAGCCTTGGCCGCAGCCGTCGTCGCTGCCTCGAGCAACTGATGAGTTTTGACAGACTCACCGTCGCGCGAGCTCACCCGTGACAACGTCATTGCCGTGCGCATTTCCTCTAGCAGGTTGTGTGGACAGCAGTCCGTGCCGAGCACCAGGTTGACTCCCGCGCGCCGATAGCGGCCGAAATCTTCCAGTGCCTGGCCGTAGCGAGAGAACGGCGTCGGGCAATGGGCGACATTGGTGCTGGACTCGACAAGAAGCCCGATGTCGTCTGCCCCGTTCCAACCAAGCCAGCTGTGCTGGTCGACAAATATGGCGTGTCCGAGTGTCATCCGCGGACCCAGCACACCGATCTCCGCCGCCCATTGGATCGGGGTCTTGCCGTGCCGGCGGACCATCTCCTGAAACTCCGGCACACTTTGTGCGATATGGGTGGTAATGGGTAGCTGGCGCTCGGTACTCAACTGCATGCTGGCTTCGAGCAACGATTGCGTGCAGGTATCGATCTGAGCCGGATACAACATGCCGCTAAGCCGAGGTTGCTTTTCGGCTTGCCCGATCAGCTCGAGTGCGGCTTCCAAGTCACGCTCGCCGGCGGCTTCGTCCCACTCGAAGCCGAGCTGATGCTCGGATTTTATTTTCCAGCGCGCGCTCGCGTAACCCGGTGCCACATAGGCGCGCATACCCGTACCTGCGACCACATCCAGCCAACCCTCGAACGGAAAACTCAGATCCGCCACCGTGGTGACACCGCTGCGCAACAGTTCCGCATAGGCCATCTGGATGGCGGCCTGCCTGCCCTCGGCGTCGAGTCTGAATACCGCACTGCGCTGATACAGACTGCTCATGTACATCGACGGCACCACGTGTTCTTCACGGATGCCTTTCTGGGCCGGTTCAGTGGAGGGATGGGCGTGCAGGTCAATTAGGCCCGGCATCACCATCTTGCCGCTTCCGTCGACAATCGTGTCCGCTTCGCCGTCGTACGTCTTGCCGACAAAGCTGATGCCATCCTCGTCGAAGACCACATCGACATTGCGTTGATAGCAATGCGATGACCTGGCCGAATCCCAGCCGACGACCCAATCCGCCTGCCGAATCCAGGTTTTCATCAATCCGGGGCGACTCTGGCGTTGAAGTACTCGTCCAGAATCTGACCCAAGCGACGGCCGTCGAAGGGTGAGCCGTGGCCGGGAAACACCGTATCGATTTGTAACTCACAGACTCTGCGCATGGATCGCACATGCGCCTTCGGATCGGCATCGTCGGTGTAGTCGGCCGGCTCGCCGGTATAGAACTCGCCGCCATCGGACAGGGTTTCGCCACCGAACAGGATCGAGTGCTGTGCTTCGTAGAGCATCAACGAGCCATCGGTGATACCCGGCGTGTGAATCACCTCGAGTTGCCGATCACCGAGATCGATGACATCGCCGTCATCAAGCAACCTGGTCGGCTCGCAACCCGGTACCCGATAATCCGACGGTTCGAAGTCGGCTCGTGGCAGCGCCTTCAACGTGTCTTGCTTCCAGTACTTGTCGATGACCATGTTGCGCAGGGTCGGATGCGCCAGTCGTTCCCGTTCGAGACGGTGCACCGCGCGGCTCTCGAACTGGTTGAGCCCGCCGGCGTGATCGAAATAGCCGGTAGAAGCGACAGCGATGACCTCGCCCTCGACCATCTCAGCAACGGTGTTCGCGATGGGCCCCATTCCCGTGCCGGGGTCGAACACCAGGTTGCGCTCTTTACCGGGTACCAGCCAGATGTTGCTCTTTACTCGACTGTGCGGTTCGTCGATCCACGTGACGCCATGAGTGAGCTGTTCGGCGTCATACCATTGCGCAGCGACCGGTAGGCCCATGTCATGTTGCGCTCAGTCGTTCGCCAGGCCACGTGGCCGGCGCTTTTCAGGATCGTAGAACGGGAAGGGCACCACCACTGCTGGAATGCGCTTCTGGTGACCGTCGAGCTTGCCGACCTCGACCTCGGTCCCGATCTCGGCGTGCTGTACGGACATTCGCGCCAGAGCAATGTTCTTGCCGAGCTTCGGCGAGCGCATACCACTGGTGACTTCACCGACCTGCGGTCGCCCGACGTGGATGCAATCACCGTTGACCCCAATCTCCTCGCCTTCGAGCTCGAGGCCGACCAGCTTGCGTTGCGGATTAGCCTTTCGGGAAATCAATGCTTCGCGGCCGATGAAGTCTTCTTCTTTGCTCTTCAGTGGAACCGTGAAGCCGATGCCGGCTTCGAATGGATCAGTTTGGTCACAGTACTCAGCGCCCGCAGCTACCAGGCCGGACTCGATACGCAGCAAGTCCAAGCCTTCCAGACCCAGCGGCGTGATGTCGTGCGGCTCACCGGCTTGCCACACCGCATCCCAGACTTCCACGGCGTCCTTGGGATGACACCAGATCTCATATCCAAGCTCACCGGTGTAGCCGGTTCGGGTCACCACCAGTGGGATGCCGTCGAAATGGCCGACACGACCGATGGTGAGCCGGAACCAGCCCATTTCCTCGAGCGTGGGTTGTGTCGGTGGCGTCCAGATAATCTCCTTCAAGACATCCCGGCTACGAGGGCCTTGGACTGAGATGTTGCACATCTGTGAGGTCGAGGACTTGACCCAGGTCCGGTAACCTTTTTCCTCGGCTTGTTTGCGCAACCAGATGCCGCTGTAGTCATTGCCGCCGATCCAGCGAAAGTTGTCGGCGCCAAGACGCAGCACCGTGCCTTCGTCGATGATGCCGCCGGTGTCGTAGCACATGGCCGTGTACACCACCTGTCCCACCGACAGCTTGCGCATGTTGCGGGTCACGGTGTATTGCAGCAGAGCTTCTGCATCGGGTCCCACCACTTCAAATTTCCGCAGCGGTGACAAGTCGGTAACGATGACGCCCTCACGACAAGCCCAGTATTCGGCAATGGCGCCGTGATTGTTGTAGGCGTTTGCGAGCCAGTAACCATTGTACTCGCTGTAGTTGCGGGTCAGTTGGGAGGTTCGCGGATGAAACGCGGTTTCCTGGGTCAGCTCTGCATCGGCATCAGTAGTCATACGGAAGGCTATCGCTTTTGAGAATACGTTTTTTTCGCGGTACACCCGCACATGAATGTCGGTCGGCGTCCAACCATTGGCGGCGTCGATGTCACATGGGCATGCGGAACTCACACACACCATGTCTTCGAGTGCTTGCACCAGCACATAGTCGCCCGGTCTCGACCAGGGATCATCGAGATAGAGCTGGAGATTGTCGTCGAGGTTGGTGTTGTAAAAGAAATTGATGGCTTCCCAGCCGCGTCGTTCGGCGACGCCGTAGGGGTTCAGGGCCCTGTTGAAGTTCTCCGAGCAGTTCACATGGCCGGGATAACCCATGTCGTCGTAGTACTTGGCGGTGCATGCGACTCCGAACATGTCGTGGCGACCGACCGTGTCCTGGATGACTTCAATGAGTGGCTGCTGGTCGGTGCCGTAGAGCTTTGCGTACAAGCCTGGCCCTGGATAGGCGGAGCCCATCAACGTCCGCGTGGTGGTCGCATCCAGGCAGCGTTCCAGGTTCTGGTCGAGTCCGGACCGAGCGAACACCTGGAAGTCCGAGCACTCGCGGCCATCGACATCAATGATTTGAATGAACTCTCCGGCCTTCACTTCGTAGGCATATGCGGTTCCCGGTGGGATGCGTTGCTCGAAACGCGCGTCGGCGAGCGGATCAGGTAGCATGGTCTGGGCATCATTGGAGACATTTGCACGTCGGATGAATGTCACTAGATCCGTCGGCGGGTTCTGCTCGTCGACACGCATGGGGCCACCGGGGGCGGCGATGATGCAAACACCCGACTCCTGACTGGTGAATATACGTTGCTGCCCGGCGGCGCTGTCGGGCGGAAAGGCATTGATGGCCTTGGCGTCATCAAAGAGCAACTGGCGTCGGGCCAGCGCCGCGTGAAGCGCCTGTGCTTTCTCTCCGCCGGCATCCAGGATCGCCGCAGTGCCGGTCGCCGCGGTGGCATCGACGACGCCGAGGAGTCCGCTGTCGGAGCGGCCATCGGCGCTGAAGGCCACCACCTCGCAGGTTTGGCGGCCTTCCGGGTCGGTGATTTCGATTTCATCGCCCGCTTCTAGATTGACGACTACGGCGCCGCCACCTCTGACGAGATAACGCTCGGTGCCGAGCGGCAGTGTTCTCAAGCCAGGGAACAGGGCGCGTGGGCGGGGGGCTTCTGGTTGCAACGGTGTTCTCCCTGTGCGGGACTCGTTCGAACTCACTTTAAGGCATGGTAACCGCGTGACTCAATCTTTACGCGGACTGACGAGATCGGCTTTCGCTTTTTCCAGATGACGTGTCATCTCGGCCACGGCGCCGTCAACGTCACGGCTGTGAACCGCATTGAAAAGGCGCCGGTGCTGAGCGTTGTACGCGGCGATGCGACCCGAGGTCAGCACTTTGTCCTTCCGAGCACTCCATTGCGCGTGTCCGCGCACATCATTGATGTGCCGGTAGAGCCACTGCATGACTGGATTCTTCGAGCACTCGGCCAATGCGAGATGAAAGGCTTCGTCGGCGGTGGAGAACGCATCCGGATCCGCGCGTGCCGCCTCGACGTTCTCCAGGGCTTCGCGCAGCCGCTCCAGATCCCGGGCGTTGGCGTGTACCACCGCCAGTCTCACCATATGCGGCTCCAGCGCGAAGCGGACTTCGATGAGCTCAAGTGGACTGGTGGCGTCGGCGACATCTTCGTGGTCGAATTTCTCGCGGTACTGAACAAAAGTGCCGCTGCCAATGCGGCGCGCAACCAGACTGACTTCCTCGAGTCGTCTGAGCGCTTCACGCACGGTACCGCGCGAGGCGCCGAAGTAGTTCGCTAGTCTGCGCTCGGCCGGTAACCGGTCGCCGTAAGCGTAACGGCCTTCGATGATTTCCTGGCGCAGCACCATGGCAATGTTGGCTGCCCCCGACCCCCTTGATGAGAGAGTGTGAATACTGTCAGCAGCCGGGTCTGAGATGTTGTCGCTCATAGTCTAGGACCAATATGACCCATTTATTTATTTTAGGTAAAAATGGTTTCAAATCGGTCGTGAGTATGGTTACACTGCGCGCAAGCCGTCAAGTGCCAGCCAAAATACAATAGCCCGAGTCGCCTCAGCGTGAGTGACGGGAAAGCACTGAACGGTAGGTCCGGACCACTGACTCTCAGTCGTTGCTCCGGCCGACAAAAACATTTTTTGAGGAAGCAGTGTTTTCCACGGCTCATCCACTGCCCCATGGGTAGCGGACAAGTCGCCAACCGTTACCGCAATCACACAAGGGGGCGTTATGGCCGCTAGCAAGAAGAAAGTAGCGAAGAAGAAAAGACCCATCTCCAAGACGAAAATGACCACAGAGCTGCAGCAGCACGTTGATGCCGAAGGCCGTGCGCAGCTGGTCAAACAGGTCCGACGCAAAATCAACGAGCTCGGCATCAGCTACATCTACTATCAGTTCGTTTCGGTCACTGGCCGTATCGTCGGCAAGGGCGTCCCCGCAGATCATTGGGAGACTCTTGCGGCGCGTGGTTTCCAGCTGGTGTACGGCTCGACCGCGAACTTGTTCATTGACCGCTACGGTGACTACATTGGCTACGGCCCGGAAGCTTCTGAGCTGGTCGGTATCCCGGACCCGGAAACTTTCTGTCAACTGCCGTGGGACAAGCGTGTTGGGCGCGTGTTCTGCACCTTGTTCCGCAACCGCGAAGAGGCCGACAACCCCGGTGGTGCACTGACCGGCGATTGCCGCGGCAACCTGCGTCGTATCCACGACGAGTTCAAGAAGAAGCACAAGGGTCTGCACCTGCGTCACGGCACCGAGCCCGAGATGATGTGGCTCAAGAAAGGTGCCGACGGTGGCCCCGATGGCGGCGTGACTCGCCCGTACTGCTATCACATCGATCAGTTCGAAGAACTCCGTCCGACATTCATGAAAGTCAATGAATACGCGCAGGCCATGGGGCTGGACATGATTCAAGGCGACCATGAGGACGCCCCGGGTCAGCTCGAGCTCAACTGGATGTTCGACGACTGCATGCGCACCGCTGACCGGCTGACGACTTATCGCCAGATCTGTGCTCAGGTTGCTCGTGAGCAAGGCTTGATCGCGTGTTTCATGTCGAAGCCGTTCATGGGTGTGTCGGCGTCGGGCTGTCATCACAACATGTCGTTGTGGAAGGGCGGGCGTGACCGCAAGAACAAACTGCATCAAGATCCGATGCCAGGTATGGATGATGTGTTCTCCTATCGTAAGGGCGGCGAGAACACCTTCATGCCCGATCCGAGCATCGACGAAAAACGGCCTGGCCCGATTGGCTTGTATTGCATCGGTGGCGTCATGAAGCACCTCGGTGCCCTGACGGCGCTCGGTTCGTCGACTGTAAACTCCTATCGCCGTCTGTGGGACACGGGCTTCTGGGCACCGGTGTTCGCCGACTGGGGTTATCAGAACCGTACCTGCGCCTTGCGTATCTCCGCACCCGGCCGATTCGAGTACCGTTCAGTCGACTCCATGGTGAATCCATATCTGATGGCTGCCGGCTTGTTGAAAGCCTTCGACGACGGCATCTCCAACAAGATCGATCCAGGTGAAGCCGAGGAGCGCAATATCTATCAGGCCATGGAAGCTGGCAAGCAGGTCAAGAAGTTGCCGATGTCTCTCGGTGAAGCGCTGGAGCGGCTGTCCACTGACGACGTCATCAAGAGTGCCTTGCCGGGCGACATGTACAAGATCTTCAACCACTACAAGAGTGATGAGTGGGAGCGTTTCATGGCCACCGTCACCGATTGGGACACTGAAGAATACCTGCACTGTCTGCCGTAGGTTCCAGGTGTTGACCGCGGCCCACCCGCCGGTGGGCCGCGATCGTCTCAAGAAGTTTTGCAGTACACGGGCGTGTCTCGCTGTTCGAGGGCAGTACCACGAATAGCAGATGCGATTGGACAAGTGGGTCTTCGCGGCGTAGCACGGGGACCCGCACGAGGAGTTTAATCATGTGTGGAATAGCTGGACTCATACACAGGGGTAAGAGCTCGAACATCGGTGAAGAGATGACCTCGATGCTCCAGGCCTTGAAGCACCGCGGCCCTGACTCCACCGGCTTTGCGTTGTATGGCAACGCGCAATCGAATGGCTATGTCATGCGTTTCAAAGTCGCAGAGCAGGAGGAAAGCAAGAAGGGCTTTGACATCCACGGACAGATGCAAGCACGCAAAGCGAGCGTGGATTCTCGGATGTCGGAGATGGGCGCGAAGATCGACTCGGAAGAAGCAGTCACGGATTACGCTTTCCGTTACATCTTCAGCTTTGACGGCGATCTGCGCCGGATGATTGCTTACGTCGAAGATGTCGAAGGCGTCGAGATTCTGTCGTTGGGCAAATCTCTGGAGCTGATCAAAGACCTTGGGGACGCCACTCGTGTTTCCGACCAGTACGGTCTTGGCAGCTTCAATGGCACTCATGCCATTGGCCATACCCGTATGGCCACCGAATCGGATGTCGACATCCGCTCCGCGCATCCCTATTGGGCGTATCCGTTCAACGACGTCTCTGTGGTGCACAACGGTCAGCTGACCAACTACTGGAATGGCCGGCGCGCGCTGGAACGTCGTGGTCATCGTTTCATGTCCAACTGTGATTCCGAGCTTATTGCTGTCTACCTGGCGGATGCGATGGATCGCGGCGAAGACCTCGAAGGTGCGATGACGCGTTCCATCGATGAGCTCGATGGTGTGTTCACCTATGTGGTTGCGACCAGCGACAAGCTTGGCATGGCCAAGGACGTCATGGCCGCGAAGCCCATGGTGCTCTATGAAAGTGACGACTTTGTGGGTCTCGCTTCGGAAGAGGTCGCGATCCGCAGCGTCTTCCCACACGAGATTGACACTTACGATCCATACGAAGGGGAGGTCCGGGTATGGCAGATATGAACCAAAACCAATCAGCTGAGATGGGCATGCACACCGAGCAGCTGGCCGGTCGTACCCAGCAGGTGTATTTCTCTGCGTCTCAGGAAGAGAACTTCCTCTATCCGGAAGCCTACGACGTCGACTTCAACAAGCGTATGGAGTTCGATGCCGCGGATCTGGACAGCAACGCTGTCAACCTGAAGATTCGTGAGCTCATGAGTCAGGGCTACGGCACCATCGTGGTCAAGAACCCCGGCGCCATGCATTCACTTGGCACCGGTATTCTGCAGCGTCTGCAGCTCTACTTCGAAGGTTCGTTGGGCTACTTCGGCTGTGGCCTGACCGATGGCCCGAATATCCGGGTGTCCGGCCGTGTCGGCTGGTCGTGTGGTGGCAACATGATGGCCGGCACCATTGTGGTCGAGAAAAACGCCGGCTCGACGTTCGGTAATGCGCTGCGTGGTGGCGACCTGGTCTGCAAAGGTGACGTCGGCTCACGAACCGGTATCGACATGAAGGGCGGCACCATCATCGTAGGCGGCCGCACCGGAGCCTTCTCCGGCTTCATGATGCAGCGTGGCCGCATGGTCATTCTCGGTGATGCCGGCAAGAACCTCGGTGACTCCATGTATGACGGCACCATCTATGTCGGTGGCAAGATTGCCGATCTCGGCGTTGACGCCGTCGAAGGCGAGATGACCGACCTGGACGTCAAATGGCTCAACCGGAAGCTCTCGCTCTACGGCATGGAAGCACCCAACGGTGCCGAGAACATGACCAAGATCGTCGCCGGCAAGCAGCTTTGGAACTACGACAATCTCGAGCCTACCGAGAAGAAGCTGATCCTGTAACGGCCCGGCCGAATCAGCCGCATTCTCGAACTCGATATTGAACTACTGAAGGTTAAGACAATGAGCACAAACGGAACCAAGCGCGACACCAGCCGGCTCGGAAACAGCTTCATGTTTCCACCGGAGGTGATCGACGATATTCACATTAAGTCCGAGTTGGGCCGCTACCGGATGCGCGGGTTTTCTTTGTTCAAGAAAATCCCGACCTGGGACGACCTGACTTTTCTGCCCGGCACCCTGACGCGATTCGTCATTGAGGGCTACCGGGAAAAATGCTTGACCAAGACCGTAATCGGTCCACGCGCCAAGCGCCCACTGGAACTCGATATTCCGATCTATGTCACCGGTATGAGCTTCGGCGCGCTCAGCTACGAAGCAAAAACCGCACTTGCCCGCGGCGCGACCATGGCTGGCACGGCAACCTGCTCGGGCGAGGGGGGCATGATTCCTGACGAGCGCCGCTACTCCACCAAGTGGCTGTATCAGTGCATTCAGTCCCGTTACGGCTTCAATCCGCATCATCTGCGGCTCGCCGACGCCTGCGAGTTCTTCATCGGTCAGGGCTGTAAAGTCGGACTGGGTGGCCATCTCATGGGTCAGAAAGTCACCGACCAGGTGGCCGAGATGCGGTCGCTGCCGGCCGGTATCGACCAGCGTTCACCCGCACGTCACCCCGACTGGCTGGGCCCGGATGATCTCGCCCTCAAGATTCAAGAGATCCGTGAAGCCACCAATTGGGAAATCCCGATTCAGCTGAAGCTCGGCGCGGCACGTGTTTACGATGACGTGCGTATGGCGGCAAAGACTGATCCGGACAGCATCTACATCGATGGCATGGAAGGCAGCACGGGTGCGGGACCGCATCTGGCTACCGAGGAAACCGGGGTGCCCGGTATCGCCGCCATTCGTCAGGCGCGTAAAGCGCTCGATGACGTCGGCAAGACCGGTGAGATTTCTCTCGTCTACGCAGGTGGTATTCGTAACGGGGGTGATGTCGCCAAAGCGCTGGCGCTTGGTGCAGACGCCGTGGCCATCGGTCATTCGGTGATGATGGCGCTGAACTGCAACAAGGACACTCCGGAGTCCAACTTCCAGGAAGAGATGGGAGTTGAGCCGGGCTACTGCTATCACTGTCACACTGGCCGTTGTCCGGTCGGCGTCGCAACCCAGGACCCGAAGCTTCGTGCGCGGTTGGATCCGGATTTGGCCGCCGAGCGGGTCTACAACTTCCTGCACTGTCTCGCCATCGAATGTCAGATGATGGCGCGCGCCTGCGGCAAGACCAACGTGCACTCACTCGAGCCTGAAGATCTGGCCGCACTTACCATGGAGGCGTCTGCGCTCGCCATGGTTCCGCTGGCCGGTTCACAGCACACAGTGGGTCAACCGGACATGACGAGGTATTGAGATCATGAGTGACAAAGACGTTGATCATTTTTTGAAGGGCGACGGGCTCGATTCATCGCGCGAGCAGGACATCGGCCAGCACATTGGTTATCGCTATGACGTCAACCTGGTGCCGGATCCCGATCGAATCACCCCGTTTCTGCAGAAGTACATGGAGACCATGGGTTGGGATGACCTCAACTGGCTCGAAGATGTGCATATGGGCTACGAGGAAGGCCGGCCGGCAGTCTTCGACCGCAACATCAACGGCTGGGTAACGGTTCCCGAAGATCTGGAACTGCCGGACAATCAGCAGGACCGGGACATGATCGCCCGCGAGCTGTTGATCAAGTTCCAGATGGCGCCGACGCACCCGATGGTGGATTTGAACAAGGCTTATCGGAAGTTCTGATGCCTTAGAAAGCCACTCGAGAACCCCGACCGTCCCTCACCTGGGCGTGTCGGGGCTTCTCTGGGGTGCTTGCAGTTCTTCGCTTTCCGGCGTCACGTCGAGTGCACGCGACAGGTTCACTCTGCCGCAGAGCACCATTACCGGCACAACGTGGGTCAGGATTCAGTTGCCGGAGTCCGCGAGCGTGACCAGATACGGATCGCGAGAACAAGACAGGGCGAACACGGCGCCGACAAAGCATGCAGGAGGCACCATTCAATCCCCCATCCGTAGAACGCATTCCAAAGCAGCGACAGGCATAACAGGCTGGATAGATACAGCGCCGCCACCCGAACTCGATCCCGCGTCTGCTGCCAGAGATCGTCAGCACGATTCCGACCAGATTCTATAGCCTTCGAACATGTGCCACAGGTAGCCGACATCGGCGAGCGCGGTTGCGACCACGAGCGCACCGGCAAGGTATCTCAGTGAGCGCGGCGGTTGTCCAGGGCAGGCAGATGAGGTCTTGAGTGGGACGACTACGCTCTTGTTCGAGCCACGCACGGTATCCCGCGACGGTGACACGAACGCGCCTGCGGCACGACGAGTCCGTTGGCTGCCGCAGTGATCCACAGCTGTACGCTCTGTCACCCTCTTTTTACCGTGCCGGACGGCATGGTAGGTTTCTGCCATGGTTTCGCAGAGCAAGGTTGCCGTGGTTACGGGTGCAAGCCGTGGGATCGGTGCTTGTGTTGCCGTTGATCTGGCCGCTGCTGGCTATGATGTAGTGTGTGTCGCACGCTCCAGTAACAGCTCACCTGGTCGACTGCCCGGCACCATAGAAGACACGGTGGCACGGGTGGTCGAGCAAGGTCAGCGTGGGTTGCCAATCGTGCTCGATGTGCGAGACGAGACTGCGGTGCACGATCTGGCCACCAAGGTGCAGCGCGAGTATGGCCGTTGCGATCTGGTCGTCAACAACGCCGCCGTTGCGCCACCAGGCACCACCGCCGACATTGCCTTGAAACATTGGCAGTTGGCCTTTGACGTCAATGTGCATGGCCCTATGTACATCACTCGACACTTTGGTGCATGGATGCGTGAGCAGGGCGGTGGACGAATAATCAATGTATCGTCGAGCGCGAGTATCAACCCCGAGGTCAACTGGGTGAGTTACACGGTGACCAAGGCGGCGCTCGAGGCGTTGACGTTGTCCTGTGCAGCAGAGCTTGCTCCGAATGTCGCCGTGAACTGCATCCGATTGGAGCTCAATGTTTACAGCGAGGGTTACGAGGCGAGACTCGGCGAAGACTTACCCGGCATTGAGTTCGAGCACCCGATTGTGATGGGTGACGCCGTACGTTGGTTTGCCGGGCAACCACTTACGATGACCGGGGCAATCAAGACGATTGCGGAGCTACGCGAGATCGGTGTGGTTCGGCCCAGGACCGAGTGGTTGCCGAAAGCTTGAGCCCGCGACTGTCCGGACAGCTGGCGGTGTCGCCACTGGATATGAACGCTGATGCTCAGGGGGTCAGAATCGTGGTGTCGTGACAAGGTAGCCGTTCGACGAAAACGTCGCGTGGCATTGGCACCCCCCCAACCCGTCGCCTCCATGGCTGCTCCGGCACGGCTCGCGGTCCTCTTCGTCGATGATGGTTTGTCTCCATAGTCCTTGTGCCACCATGACTTCCAGCATGTCCGTGGCTTCCAGGACGGAGAGTTCGCTGTTGGCGACGATTCTCATTGACGTCCTCCATTCGCAGTCCGTGATGCGTGGCTTCGGCTTCCGGGCTATGTGAGAACAAGCCGCGGCGATTTGTGGTGGGCATGAGCGTAGGCTCCGTCGGGTGTTGTTCACGGTATCGGCACAAGACGAGTTCGACTTGAGTGCGCGATGGCCGGTAGTCTGACCGACATGATCAGCTTGCGCCGCGCCCGTTACGACGAGTTGGAAAAGTTCTGTGCGTGGGACTTGCAGGCTCATGCGCGACGTTTCGTCACGGGTGGCTCACTGGAAATTCATCAACGCGACTTTCCCAAGGACAATACCCACTATCTCGCAATCGTCGATACGGCTGGTGAACCCATTGGCTATTTTTTGTTGCGCGTTGAATCCGGCGGAGACACCGTCGAGTTTCATCGTATCGTCATCGACTGCGGCGCCCGCGGGGTAGGGCAACAGGCCATACTTCGAATGCTGCAGTTCTGCCGGGAAGAACTCAGCGCATCAAAGGTCTGGCTTGACGTATTCGACGACAATCCGCGTGGCATTCACATATACGAGAAGCTCGGATTCCAGTGGTTCAAGTCTGAGCCTGCTGGTGGCCGGACGCTGCATTTCTATCGAAAGTCGCTGTGAGTCCGTGGTTCACTGTCCGCACCCAGCTGCTGACGTGACGCCCGGTGATCAGGTGCCCGGAACTTTCGGATCTGCGTGTGCGTCGTCCCAGTCAGGTTGAAATCCGAGCACCATAACACCGGCCGGGATCTCAGGGTTGAACAAGCTGTTGTGCCAGAACGTTGCCTGGTAGCTCGGGTCGGACTGCTCCAGCAAGCTGACGCTGCACGGCAACGCGTAAGTCTGCGAGAATTGAGTGAACCGCAGCTCACAGCGGCCTTGACCGATCAGGTGTGTGGCCGGCCCAGAGCCGGGTCCAAACAAGCCGGTGAGTAGATCGGAGAACTCGTGTGGCTTCTGGTAGTAGGCGGCAGCGAGGAGCTTGATCACGGCGTCGTACCGTTCCGCGGGGTCGAGTGTCTTTTTGACCATGTAACGGAACTGCGCGGTGATTTCCTCGGGCTCCGCCTTGTTGATCAGCACGGTGATTGCACCGAGATCGTGACCGCTTGCCGAGACATCTGGTCTCATTCCGGGACTCGGCCGGCCGGCATGATCACGAATACTGATTTGCCGAATCCGGCACTGCCAGCCTAAGAAGTGCTTGCGGGTCAGCTCGGCACGGTCGGGTTGCTGCTCTTGCATGGGGACAGTTCTTCTTTAAGTGCGCGCGAAGCATGCAGAAGTGGTGCGTGCGCAGTCAATACGGCGTCGGGTAAGCTTGCGCGGCATACTGACAGCAAGGACTGTAATGAATCCGGCCCTGTGGGGAGGACTCTCCGCCCTGAGCCTCGGTACCGCCGACTTCAGCGCGCGATTTAGCACCCGCGCCTTGGGCGCCGATGTGGTCTATCTGGTGGTGCTCGGGATTGGCTCGGTGATCCTCACGACCTGGATCATGCTTGGCGACACCGCTTTAGTGTGGGACCGACAAGCAGTGTGGCTGCTGGTGATCAATGGGGTCGCGACCGCACTTATGAGCATGCTGCTCTACACTGGTCTCGCCCGCGGCCCAATCAGCGTAGTTGCGCCAATAGTGGCCGCGCACCCGGTTCTGGTGGTGTTGTTCTGGGTGTTGTTGGGTGCTACTCCCAGTGTTATTCAATGGCTGGCGATGACCGGCACGGTCATCGGTGCTGTGCTGGTTGCCCGCACCGGCGATACTCTGCACGTGGGGACGGGCGTCGACCGAGGCGGGTTTCGGCGCACGCTGCTGATAGCCGCGGGCGCCTGTGTCGCCTACGCCGTTTTGTTGATATCGGGTCAAGCGGCCGTGCCCGTATATGGTGAGATGCAGACCTTGTGGGCGGGTCGCCTGATTGGCTTGGTGTTTCTGGCTCTGGTGTTCGCGAGCCGCAGACGTTTTCCTCGGGTCCCACTCAAATGGTGGCCCTTGTTGATTGCACAGGGGAGCCTGGATGCAGGGGGCTATTTGTTCCTGTTTGCCGGCAGTCACGGGGAAGGGCGTGAAATTGCCGCAGTCACCGGCTCCGCATTTGGGGCAGTTACCGTGCTGCTGGCCTACATTTTTCTGCGCGAACGCATCGGCCGGGTGCAATGGCTTGGAATTTGGCTCATCTTCGCCTGCGTGGCGGTGCTTGCCGGCGGCTCATGAGCGGCAGAGAATAGTGAACACTTACGATGAAGGGGGAGAATAAAAATGCCCGACCCTACGACTGGCGAACTGCGCGGTAATCGAAATCTGAAGCGTTTGCGGAAGATCTCGCAAAACAAGCAACAGGAAGAAATAGACCGTTGTCTGGAGCTGGGTCTGGAAGCAGCGGATTCCATCAACGACCGGACCATCTCGTTGTTCAGCCGCGGGCATCAGCCGGCATTTGCGGGTATCAACACCTTTCTGAAGTCACCCTATTGCGAGGACATCAGACAGGTAGGCAACTACGAGGCCGCACTGGTCGGCATTCCTTTTGATACGGGCACTACCTATCGTCCCGGCACTCGGTTCGGACCACAGGCCGTGCGAAGAATTTCGGCGGTGTACGATGGTTACTCGGTCGACGGCGCGGTCGACTTGTTCGAAGAGCTCGACTTGTGCGACGCCGGTGATGTATTCGTGATTCCGGGCAACATCGAGAAGACCTTCGATCAGGTATCGAGAGCGGTTTCTCATGTTTACACATCTGGTGCGTTTCCGATTCTGGTCGGGGGTGACCACAGCCTCGGCTATCCGAATGTGCGTGGCATTGCGCCGCATATCGACGGCAATGTCGGCATCATCCATATCGATCGTCATATTGATATGCAGGATATGGACATGGATGAGCGCATGCACACCACGCCCTGGTTCTGGACGACCAACGACCACGAGCACGTCCATGCGCATGGGTCTCATCGTGACCACAGTCATATGCACGATGTCGGTCTGAACAACTGCCCGCCGAAGAATCTTGTTCAAATGGGTATTGGAGGCTGGTATGGATCACGCCCTGGTTCGGAGGTTGCCAACGAGCGTGGCAGCAGTGTCATGACCATGACCGACATCGAGGAGCTGGGTCCAAAGGGCGCGGCGGAGCGCGCCCTGGAGTTGGCGTGGAAGGATGCTAAAGCGGTGTTCTTGTCGTTCGACATCGACTCCATTGATCCCGGCTTTGCTCCGGGTACCGGCACACCCGAGCCGGGCGGCTTGTTACCGCGTGAGGCTTTGGAGATCGTTCGGTTGATCGCCAAGGAGGGGCTTTGCGGCATGGAAGTGGTGGAGGTGTCGCCGCCCTACGACGTGAATGACAATACGGCGCAGCTCGCCTGTCGGGTAATTCTGGATGCGCTCGGCACCATGGTCGTGGAGGGGAAGCTTGGACATCGTAGCGAGGTGATGTCGGACGACTGAGTTCAGGTTCGGGGAGTCAGGATTTGCGGGAGAGTGGCAGTGTGCGGTTGCCGTGGTACTCGAACTGGTCTGGGTAGAGTTCTCTGAAGGTGTCGGCCAGGCGGGTGTTGCAGTTGAAGTAAAGTGATATCCGACCGGGGGCGTTCGGTTTCTAATCCATACGAACGGTGATCGCACCTTTCGTGGCGAACGCGGGCTTGTGGCGGGTGGTCGCGTATTCGTGCATCAATGGCCGAGCTGTGTGTGGTGCTCATGGCTCGGTGTTTTGCTCGTCAGCAACTCTGGATGACGTTCCTCAAGCACATCCACACCGGTGCTGAGTAGCTCGTGGAGTCGTTCGGCCCACTCCGATTGGCCGGCGTCGTTGGCGACCAAGTCTTGTCTGATCTCGAACTCCACGTGGGCTATGCCGCGACGTTCGCCGTGAACCGGTACGGCGTAGTCTTTGTTGTCGTTGAGTGCGTAGGGTTGGTTGTCACCGACGACCAAGGTGCCGTCACTGCGCAACAGGTCCATCAATACATGCGCGAAGCGGGTATCGCGCTGGTAGAGCACACCAACATGCCAGGGGCGTGACTCACCCAGGAAGACCGGTGTACAGGTGTGTATGGACGCAAGCACCGTGACACGGCCGGTTTGCTCCCGCTGATCGAGGTGGTCTTCTATGGTTTGGTGGTAGGGCTCGTAGATGAGCTTTGTGCGTTCAGCGAGCTGGGTGTCACTGAGGTCCATATTGCCCGGTATGACCGTGTCCTCGCTGTAGGTGGTCGCGAAATCATCGGCATGCGTCCAGCGATTGCAATCGACCACCAGGCGCGAGTAGTTCTGCAGTACGCAGGTGGCATCAAAGTGCTCCGACAATCGCCGTGCGACGCCGGCCGCACCAATGTCCCAGGCGATGTGTCGTTCCAGATGTGCTGCGTCGAGCCCGAGGTTTTCGAGCGACTCGGGAATCCGCTTGCTGGCGTGTTCACAGGTGAAGAACAGATTTGAACCGCCCCGGGGGCGCAGCAGATCGACCGGCCCAGGTTCGTGTTCGCGTAGCAGTGCCTTTGAATCATTCACCAGCGCAAGAATATCAGGATCGTGTGATATCGGTTGTATCCTGAATCTCGGCTGAGGCTGTGGCGGTCTCATCGACGAGAGCGGTGAGTGGATTCGTTTTCGCATGGTCGACATCGGGGTTGGCATCTCGAGTGACCATCTCGACACATGGTTTCACGAGTTCAGTCAAGACCGGAAAACTGCTCGACGTTACGGGGGGGACCGGTCTCGGTCTTGCCATCAGCCACCGGCTTTGTGTTGCCATGGGTGGGCGTATCGAGGTGGAGAGCACCGTTGGCGCAGGTGCATCGTTCGAGTTGTTCCTAGCTGCCGGCGTCTAGCAGCTGGGGCCGATTTCCCCTGTTAGGTCGTGTTCCAGGTTACTCTGGGTGGGTGCGCAGCGCCTTGAGCGCTGAGCGTCTCTGTTTTTGCTTCAAACGTCGTTCGCGCGAGGCCCGGCTTGGTCGTGTTGATTTGCGTGGTTTTATCGGTCTGGTGTGCGAACGGATCAGTTCGACCAACCGGTCCAGCGCATCTATCCGGTTTTTCTCTCGAGTTCGGAATCTCTGGGCTTTGAGCACCACGACACCGTCAGCGGTGATGCGTTTGTCGCGAGCCTGTGACAGCCGTTGCTTGACCACATCAGGCAGGGTGCTCTGATGGATATCGAAGCGTAGATGGATGGCACTGCTCACTTTGTTGACGTTTTGCCCGCCGGCGCCTTGAGCGCGGATCCCTGTGATCTCGACCTCATCGACGTTGAGTTCGAGATCGGAGCGAATGGTGAGCATGTTGATTTGCGGGGTCATGATTCTCGAGGCGGGCTGCGGCTTTGCATGGACATTATAGAGTGATGAGCAGATACTGTATAAAAAAACAGTATTTGTTATAGCCATGTTGAACCCTGCTTTACCTGAGTACGCTGAGCTTCATTGTGTCTCGAATTTCAGCTTTCTAAGGGGTGCCTCACACCCCGAGGAGCTGGTGGAGCGGGCAGTGGCATTGGGTTACCGGGCCCTGGCGATCACTGACGAGTGCTCCATGGCAGGAGTGGTTCGGGCTCATGTCGCGGCCAAAGGGTATGGCATCGATCTCATTATCGGTGCGGAGTTCCACTTATGTGACGGTCCCAGTCTGGTGCTGCTGGTCGCGGATGAGCACGGTTATGCGAGTTTGTGTGAACTCATCACCCAAGGCCGACGCGCAGCGGACAAAGGCGAATACCGGCTGTACCGGCGCGATCTCGAAGGTGGCATCCAGGGTTGTTTTGCCTTGCTGCTGCCGGGAGAGGACAAAACCTACGCTGATCTGCTGGATGAGGCTCGTTGGTTGTCACAACATTTTCCACATCGGTGTTGGCTGGCTGTCGAGCTGCTGTTCGGACCCGCGGATGTCAATCGTCTGCAGGCGCTGGAGCATTTGGGTAAGAGCGTCAGCATGCCACTGGTTGCGGGTGGCGATGTGCACATGCATGTGCGTGCTCGACGGGCGTTGCAGGACACGTTGACGGCGATTCGTGTCGGGCGGCCGGTTGCCCAGGTGGGGTTTGCATTGCACCCCAATGGTGAGCGCCATTTGCGTGAGCGCGAAGCGCTTGTCGATATTTATCCACCAGAGCTGCTTGCCCGCACCGTGGAGATTGCCGATTCATGCAAATTTTCCTTGGACAGTGTGCGTTATGAGTATCCTGAAGAGCTGGTGCCAGCTGAACACACTCCAGCGAGCTGGCTGCGACATCTGACTGAGAAAGGAAAGCAGCGGCGCTGGCCGCAAGGGGTCCCTGAAAAAGTCGAGCAATTGATCGAGCATGAGCTCGCCTTGATCGCCGAGCTTCATTACGAAGCCTATTTTCTCACCGTGCATGACCTGGTGCATTTTGCCCGCAGCCGCAACATTTTGTGTCAGGGCAGGGGATCGGCGGCGAATTCCGCGGTTTGCTATTGCCTCGGGGTGACAGAGGTGGATCCGGCCCGTATGCAGATGTTGTTCGAGCGTTTTATTTCCCGTGAACGTGATGAGCCTCCGGATATTGACGTCGACTTCGAGCATGAGCGACGTGAGGAAGTCATCCAATACGTCTATGGGAAATATGGTCGTGACAGAGCGGCGCTTGCGGCCACGGTGATCACCTATCAACCCAAGAGCGCGATCCGTGATGTCGGTAAGGCGCTCGGATTGGAGCTTGCGCATGTGGACTGTATCGCGAAATCACTCGCCTGGTGGGACGGTCGTAAAATGCTGTTGGACCGATTCAAGGAGGCGGGTGTCGATCCCGAGTCACCGGTTATTGAGCGCCTTCTCAAGCTGGTTGCTCAGATCATGGGGTTTCCGCGTCATCTGTCACAGCATGTCGGTGGCTTTGTGGTGACTCGAGGCAAGCTGTCACGATTGGTGCCGATCGAGAATGCAGCAATGCCGGATCGCACCGTCATTCAGTGGGACAAAGACGACCTGGAAGCCCTCGGGTTGCTGAAAGTCGACGTGCTGGCACTCGGCATGTTGACGGCCATTCATCGGGCGTTTGATCTGGTGAGTGAATATCGTGGGTTCGAGCTCAAAATGTCGGACGTGCCCGCCGAGGATCCGGCCGTCTACGAGATGATTCAAAAAGCCGACACCGTCGGTTTGTTCCAGATCGAGTCTCGTGCCCAGATGGCAATGTTGCCGCGCTTGAAACCTCGTACGTTCTATGACCTGGTCATCGAGGTTGCGATTGTGCGTCCTGGTCCCATACAAGGCGGCATGGTGCATCCGTACTTGCGTAGACGACAGGGTAAGGAGCCCATCACTTATCCCTCCGAGGCGGTCAAAGGGGTATTGGATCGCACGCTCGGGGTCCCGATTTTTCAAGAGCAGGTGATGCAACTCGCTGTTGTCGCAGCAGGCTTTACGCCGGGCGAGGCGGACAGTTTGCGACGTGCCATGGCAGCCTGGAAACGCAAAGGTGGGCTCAAACCTTTCGAGGATCGCTTGGTCTCGGGTATGAGTGAACGAGGTTACTCGGAGGTATTTGCCCGGCAGATTTTCGAGCAAATCAAAGGATTTGGTGAGTACGGGTTTCCAGAGTCCCACTCGGCCAGCTTTGCATTGCTGGTGTACATCTCGGCCTGGCTCAAGCTGCATGAACCCGCCGCATTCACCTGTGCATTGTTGAATAGCCAGCCGATGGGCTTTTATGCACCAGCACAGCTGCTGCAAGACGCAATGAAGCACGGCGTCGAGGTGCGGCCAGTCGATGTGCAGACCAGCCGGTGGCATTGTCATCTTGAGTACCCAGGTGATGATATCGACCATGACAGTGAGCCAGTGATCAGGCTGGGCTTTCAACGCATCAAGGGTTTCAACGAGTCGGTGTCGGAACGCGTGGTCGAGGCCCGCCATCAAGGATTGTTCAGCAGTGTCGGGGCACTTGCGCGGCGTGCTGATTTGAACCGCCGGGACCTGGATTTGCTGGCGGGTGCCGGTGCACTCAAGAACCTGAGTGGCCACCGTCATCGCGCTCACTGGGAGGCGTTGGGCGTCACGAGGATGCCGCCATTGCTCGAGAACACAACCTTCGGTGAAGCTTTGCCGATGTTGTCAGTGCCTACTGAAGGTCAGGATCTGGTGGCGGATTACGATAGTCAGGGGCTGACGCTGGGGCGTCATCCATTGAGCTTGCTGCGTCAGCGTTTGGATCGGCTGGGTCTGCAAACCGCGGGTGACATCGACCGATTGGAGCATGGTCAGCCGGTGCGCACGGCTGGGCTGGTCATCAACCGGCAACGACCATCGACCTCAAGCGGAGTGATCTTCATGACCTTGGAAGACGAGAGCGGCTTCATCAATGTTGTGCTCTGGCCGTGGGTGGCAGAGAAGCAACGTCAAGCCATGTTGCGATCACGACTGCTGATGATTCGCGGCACTATCGAACGTGAAGGCGAGGTTATTCACGTCGTCGCCTCCAAGCTCGAAGACCAGACCCCCCTGTTGGGGCGGCTGGATACTCGCTCGCGTGATTTTCACTGATAATCGGTTCCCGGAGCAGCGCTCCATGGTCCTTTGGCCAAATTGAGACCCACTTGGCAGCAAAAGTCGCAAATCTCAGCTGAAATACCACTAATTTCGTTCTGAGTTTCGGGAGCCGAATGTCTGCCCAGATTGTTGTCGTAAATCACATCGACGCCGTGAGAGAGATGTTCGGTGAAATACTGCGCTATCACGACTACGACGTGTCGGTGATAAGAGATGGTAAAGAGGCGATTCAACTTTGTGGCAAGCATCCTCCCGACCTGATGTTGCTTTCTCCGGGAGACGAGACGCTGGATGGCCTGCACATCGCAACCGTACTTCGCGGCCGAGTGCCATTCTTAGTGCACAGTGACCTTCCCGACGACTCGGACAAAATCCGGGTGCTGTTCGCGCTCGGGGCTGTTGGCAAACTCACCAGTGGCCCCGGACTCCATCGCTAAGTCGCCGACGCCCTCAAACGCACAAAATTACAGGACTCACACCGACACCCTTGACCCACCTTCGTGCAAGAAATTTTGTGTGATATCTGCGTTTCCCGACGATTCCGTAGACACCGAATCCGGGCTTCTACGGGCCAGAGCCCAAGGTGAAACCTGGATTCGGTTACCGCGTATCGACTGAGTCAGCACGGTTAGTTGTCGGGTTTTCTTACAGTTTTCTCTCTCGTGTCGAATACTGGTTGACCACGCACGATGCGGTACTCGACCTCGAAGGCCCTGCCATCCATGCGATAACCCACGTCATGCAGACCACCTCCGGCGCGATCTCCCCAACGGAGTCGGGATCGGCGCCCAACAAAGCCTTGAGGTCTGTGCGAAGGAGGCCATCGGGCAGCGCATTGAACACAGATTCGGCCGCCCGGCTGACGAGTGTCGCCCGATCGTTCGCATCAGTCACGACGATACCGTCTCCAACGTTCTGAATGATGCCGCGTAGAAACGCCGAGGGAGACAAAGGTTGCCCCCCATGATTGGTCATTCCTGCCGGCGGGCTGGCGCTGCAGTCCCCGGAGGCCTGACCGGGACTGGTGTTGGTCGACGACTGTGTGACTGTGCGAGCCATGCTGTTGGTAGAGTTCCCTTCGCGGACAATCAATGTCTGGTATGAACGCTTGCTCCGCTGTTGGGCTATCGGCGGAGTATCCTGATTCATGAGCTGTGTCCGCGGGCACGCTGGCGGGAAAAAAGGCGATGACTAGGGTCAGCAGCAGCGCAGCGACCAGACCCGCGAGAACGCCCGCTGCGGCGTCACGGAGCAGCGCTCGCGCCATTGCCCGAGCCTTCAGCCGGTTGCGGTCTGGGCTGGCAACAGGCGTAGGAACGATATCCAAGACTACGAGTTCCGAGACAGGCGGGTCGGCCGGGTAATGCTCTATGGTTTCAGGGTCCCACCACAGCCAGTCGCCCGACAGCGGTTTCGGCTTAGACATGATGCAGCCCTTCGCTGGTGCATCGAATCAGCACCCGGCGATCGAACACCAGTCCGTCCATGTCGGAGGTGCAGTGGCTCGCGAAACGATTTCCATGTGCATGACAGTGAATTCGGTGGGCGCCAACACCCTCACCGTTGAGCAGGCGCTGTACGGATGTCACCCGAAGTTGCGAGAGTCGCTGATTGGGCTTGCGCGGTCCCCGCGCGTCAGCATGTCCGTGCAAATGGATGTCAACTAACGGCGTCTGACACAGCAAACGGGCAAGCGTGCGAAGCTCTTGTCTGGCACCAGGCTCGAGTCTGCTGTCGCTAGGGCGAAACAACACCGACATGACCAGCTGCTCATTGTCCTGACTGTTACCGGGACGGGTATCTGGAGCGTCCAACGGTGTCACATCAACTCTGCCGCCCGCCCACATGCCGACCACCACACTGCCGGAGTCCCCAACAGGAACGGCCTTCATCGACTGCCGTGGGCTGCCGCCGTCAATGGCGGTTGACGGTGTACTGACCGTGCTCGAAAACCAGTGGCCGGTCGCGGCCAGAATGTTGGCCGTAACCTTTGAAACCTCCCTCAGCATCGCTCGCCTCCTCGATTGTCTCCCGGAATGGGGTGACCTGTACGCTAGGTGGCCGGTGTGGCAATGCCCGGGCTTGGACGAGGCAATTGTGTGGCGAAATGTGGCGTCGATATGGCCGCAGCCCTATATCCAATGGACACTTTCGGATTGGCCACGATTGCCCTTACACTACGAGACTGCGGAGTGGGGATTCCCGGCGCTCGTCGGGGGAGGCAGCGTCCCTTAGCCTAATTGGTTAAGCTGGTTTCGATTGATCCAGCTGGTGAGCGGTCTGGACTGATGAAACTTGGCATACCTAAAGAGACGGCAAACGGTGAGGCGCGTGTCGCGGCGTCGCCGGAAACGGTAAAGAAACTGGCCGGGATGCTTGACGAAGTTTGCGTCGAGCATGGTGCCGGCGTGTCTGCAAACTTTACCGATGCAGATTACGAGCAAGCGGGCGCGCGGCTGGTTGATCGTGACGAAGCGTTCGCCGCCGACTTGGTATTCAAAGTTCGAAAACCCATGAGCGACGAAATCGCCGCCTTGCAAAGCGGTGCTACTTTGGTCGGATTTCTTGAACCCTACGACGACGATGGCACCCTGCAGGCATTGGCCGACCGCGGTGTGAGCGCACTGTCGGTCGAACGCATACCGCGGATCTCTCGTGCGCAGTCTATGGATGCGTTGTCGTCGCAAGCCAACATCGCTGGCTATCGAGCAGTGCTCGAAGCTTCCATCCACTACGGCCGATTCCTGCCCATGATGATGACTGCCGCCGGTTCCGCGAGACCTGCGCGGGTCGTGGTGCTCGGTGCCGGTGTCGCGGGTTTGCAGGCGATAGCGACCGCGCGGCGTCTGGGCGGCGAAGTCGAGAGCTTCGATGTAAGGCCCGAGGTCAAGGAACAGGTCGAGTCATTGGGCGCAAAGTTCATCGAGCTCGACATTGGTGAAAGTGGAGCTGGTGAGGGGGGTTATGCCAAGGAGTTGTCCGAAGAGGGCAAGCAGCGCCAGCAAGCCGCGCTCGGCGAATACCTGGCCAAGGCCAACGTCATTGTGACAACCGCCTTGATTCCAGGCCGCCCGGCCCCGGTGCTGATCACCGAAGCTGCCCTTCAAGGGATGCGGCCGGGGACTGTCATTGTCGACATGGCGGCCGCAAACGGTGGTAACTGCCCACTCACCCGGCCCGACCAAGTGAGTGTAGAAAATGGGGTGACGCTCGTTGGTCACACGAACTATCCGGCCATGGTAGCCGGCGATGCGAGCTCGTTCTATGCCAAGAATCTGCTCAATCTCGTGTCCCTGTTGCTCGAAGAGGGTGAACTCAAGGCATTTTCTGAAGACGAAATAACCGAGGCCGCGCTGGTTACCCACGACGGCCAGCTGCGGTTGTAATCAAGGGAGATCGACGATGTCCGAACCGGTCATTGCGCTCTATGTGTTTGTGCTGGCCTGTTTCATAGGCTACTTCGTGGTCTGGGGTGTCACGCCGGCGTTGCACACGCCGCTCATTTCCCTGACCAATGCGATATCCGGAATCATCATCGTCGGCGCCTTGCTGGTGGCCGGATTTGAGATGCGCACGCCTACGGTTGATGCGTTGGGATTTTTTGCGGTCCTGCTCGCGGCCATCAATATTTTTGGTGGCTTTGTCGTGACCCAGCGCATGTTGTCGATGTTCAAGAAGAAAAGGCGGTAGAGCATCGTGACTGGAGACACACTGGCAATCGCATATCTCGCCTCCGCGGTGCTGTTCATCCTCGGACTGCGCGGGCTCACGTCACCGGTGACGGCCCGACGCGGAAACTTGCTCGCCATCATCGGTATGGTGATAGCCGTGGTGGCGACGCTGTCGAGCCCGATGGTAAGCAGTTACGGGTTGGTCACCGTCGCAGTGGTCATCGGCGCCGTTATCGGTGTGGTGTTGGCGCTCAAGATCCAGATGACTGCCATGCCACAGCTGGTGGCCATGTTGCACAGCTTTGTCGGGATGGCAGCGGTGCTGGTCGCCATCGGTACCTATCTCAATCGCGCCGCAGCGGGCTCGCTCAATGACTTGCTCATGGCCGAACTCGCGGTAGGCACGGTCATCGGCGCCATCACGTTCACCGGTTCTATTGTAGCTTTCGGAAAGCTGCAGGGCTTGTTTGGATCGGCGCCACTGGTGTTCAAGGGTCAGCACTGGCTGAACTTGATCATCGCCCTGGCCATCATCGCGTTGTGTGTAGATTTCGTCGCCCATGAGCGCCTGATGTCTCTGCTGTTGTTGACGTTGCTCTCATTTGCGCTCGGTGTGCTGCTCATCGTGCCCATAGGTGGTGCGGATATGCCGGTGGTGGTGTCCATGCTGAATTCGTATTCCGGCTGGGCAGCGGCGGCGACTGGGTTCACGCTCGAGAACAATCTGCTCATTGTGACAGGTGCACTGGTTGGTTTTTCCGGCGCGATTCTGTCGTACATCATGTGCCGGGCCATGAACCGGGCGTTCCTGAGCGTCATCATGGGTGGCTTCGGTGTCGGTGAAGAGGCGGGCGAGAGCTCAGCTGCGGCTGCGGCCGCTGAAAAGGGTGTTAACTCGGCCGGTGCCGAAGACGCCGCTTACTGGATGTCGGATGCCAATCAGGTGATCGTCGTACCCGGCTATGGTATGGCCGTGGCCCAGGCTCAGCACGCCATCAAGGAGCTCATGGAAGCGCTGGAGGAGCGCGGCGTTTCCATGAAGTTTGCCATTCACCCGGTCGCGGGGCGTATGCCAGGCCATATGAATGTGCTGCTCGCAGAAGCCGACATTCCCTACGACCAGGTGCTGGAGATGGACGAGATCAACCCGGAGTTCGGAACCTCGGATGTCGCGCTGGTGGTAGGGGCCAATGACGTCACCAATCCAGCGGCGAAAGAAGATCCTGCGAGTCCGATTTACGGTATGCCGATTCTCGACGTGGTCAAGGCCCGGCAAGTGTTCGTGATCAAACGCAGCATGCGGCCCGGCTATGCGGGCGTCGACAATCTGCTGTACTACCGCGACAACTGCTCGTTGGTCTTTGGTGATGCAAAAGACGTCTCCGAGCAGCTGACGCAGGCCATCCGTTCGCTTTGAGGCGCTTGAGGTCTTCGGCCCGGGAAACCGAGCCAACTCGTCCGCATACTCACCCGAATCGTACTGACCAGCGCCTCGATGCTCAGCCGAGCAGCATTTTTTTTGCGTTTATGTAACATCAGCGCTTAACACCGCGAGGAATCCTCTCAGATGAGCAAGTATAAGATTGCCTGTATTCCCGGTGATGGTATTGGTAATGAGGTTGTACCAGAGGGTGTCCGGGTGCTGGAGGCCGTCGGTTCTCGCTATGACATCGAGTTCGACTGGACTCATTTCGACTGGAGCTGCGAGACCTACGCCAGGACCGGAAAAATGATGCCGGATGATGGTCTGGCACAGCTAAAGACTCACGACGCCATTTTCTTGGGCGCCGTCGGATTTCCGGGCGTGCCGGACCATGTCTCACTGTGGGGCTTGTTGATCCCTATCCGTAGAGAGATGCAGCAGTTCGTCAATCTGCGTCCGGTTCGAATCCTCAAAGGTATGACCTCTCCACTCGTGGGCCGTGGGCCGGAAGACATCGACTTCTACGTGGTTCGCGAGAACAACGAAGGTGAGTACTCGGAGATCGGTGGTCGGCTCTACGCAGACACTGAGAACGAGGTGGTCGTGCAAGAGAGTGTGTTTACCAGACGTGGCGTGGACCGCATCCTGGAGTATGCGTTCGAACTTGCCATGACGCGGTCCGCCAAGCACGTGACGTCGGCCACCAAGTCGAATGGCATCATCCACACCATGCCATACTGGGATGAGCGCTTCGAGGCGATGTCAGCCCGCTATCCAGACATCAGCACCGACAAGTATCACATCGATATCCTGACAGCGAACTTCGTGCTGCACCCGGATTGGTTCGACGTTGTCGTTGGCTCGAATCTGTTTGGTGACATTTTGTCCGACCTTGGGCCGGCGGTTGCCGGTACTATCGGCATTGCACCGTCGGCAAACATCGATCCCAGCAAGACCTACCCATCAATGTTCGAGCCTGTGCACGGCTCGGCGCCCGACATCGCCGGCAAGGGCATTGCCAATCCCATCGGTCAGATCTGGTCCGGCGCCATGATGCTCGAGCATCTGGGTCATGTTGATGCCGCCAACGCCATTGTCACTGCGATTGAAACCGTGCTCGAAGAACCGTCATGTCACACGCCCGACCTTGGTGGCACGGCGAATACCGTCGAGCTCGGAAAAGCCATCGAGGACGCCATCTGATTCCGGCGTCTTCTCCGGCAACGCTCGAACACGACAACCTCGAAGAGTTCCAGGACCCCGCTAACTACGATTTAGAAGAGGCCCAGAACTCAATCGCGAATGGCCGATTCTATGCCGACCTGGCCGAACGAGTAGGTGGACCCGTGCTGGAACTCGCCTGTGGTACTGGTCTGGTTGCAATTCCTGTTGCCCAACGTGGTCTGGCCGTGACGGGTGTTGATGCATCTCGGCCTATGCTCGAGCACGCCGAGCTCAAGACCGGAGATGTTGGTTGCCACTGGATACTCGCCGATGTCCGCAAACTCGACCTGGATGAGTGTTTCGATCTGGTGTACCTGACGGGTAACGCCTTTCAGGCATTCTTGAGTGACGCCGATCAGAGCGCGCTGCTTGCTGTCATTCGCAAGCATTTGTCACCCGATGGTGTGTTCGCCTGCGAAACCAGAAATCCGTCGGCATATGATCTGAACGCTGTCCAGGACGAAGAGCGCTGGTTCGACTATCTCAACACGGAGGGTTGCAGGGTGCAGGTCAGCGGTGTTCAACAGTTCGATGAGCAGGCACGGGTCATGCACTGGACGACCTACAGATGCTGGACGCAAAGTGGCTGCGAGCGTGAGCGTGTAACTCGGATTGCCTGCCGCTTTTCATCACTCGAGGAACTGACCGAGTTACTCTCAACTCACGGCTTCTCGATTGAGGATTGCTACGGTGACTTCGACTGCACACCGCTGCAGCCGGAGATTTAGCAACTCGTCCTGGTGTGCCGTTAGAAGGCGACTTGACCTGGCTCCGTCAGCCCCCCAGGAATAACCGTCCGACTTCCGGGTTCTCGAGCAACTCATCTCCTGGTCCGGCGATTGCCGTCTGACCCGAGACCAGCACGTAACCGATATCCGCGAACTCGAGGCCGCGCTTTGCGTTTTGCTCGACCATGATGATGGTTTTGCCCTCGACGTGCTGAAGGTCGTCGAGAATCTCGAACACCATGTCGATGAATCGGGGTTCCAGTCCGATGGAGGGCTCGTCGACCAGCAGCACATCGGGTTCCATGATCAGCGCGCGTGATATCTCAAGCAATCGACGCTCTCCACCGGAGAGCACGCGAGCAGGATGCTTGCGTCGTTCTGCGAGCCGGTTGTACTTGAGGAAAACCCGTTCCGCAGCCTCGCGCGCCATCCCCGGCGTGTCCATCAGGAAGCCGCCCATCCACAGGTTTTCTTCCACTGTCATACCCGGGAACACCGAGCTGTCCTGAAGGATGTAGGCGATTCCGGCGCGTCTCAGCTTTTCGTTCGACGACAGCGCCGTGACATCCTGGCCGCCGACCGTGATGTTGCCGGCAAAGATGTTGGTGAACCCGTATATCGAATGCAGCACAGTCGACTTGCCCGCCCCATTGGGGCCGATCAAACACAAACTTTGGCCTTTGCCGACCTTGAGGGCAAAATCGTGCAGAATTTCCATTTTGCCGTAGCCGGCGGTGAGGCCGTCGATGCTGACAAACGGCTCGTCGCCCACCAGCTTGGAGAGGGTCGCGTCGGTGATACCGCCATCGCTCAGCGCTTCGGCCTGACGCACCACGTCATCGACCGAGATGACCGTGCTGACATCTCCGAGGTGATAGCCAACCGAACGTTTGCTGCCGTCGCCAGCCATCAGTGTGCACCCAGATAGGCGTCGATGACGCGCTGGTCGTTTTGAATTTCGTCAGGAGTTCCGTGCGCTAACAACTCGCCATGAGCCAGACAGTAGATGTTGTCGGCGAGATTCATGATCACCCTCATGTTGTGCTCGATGACGAACAAGGTGATCCCCAGATTGGTGTTGGCTTTTTTCAGGCGTTCGATCAGCCCATTGATCAACGTCGGATTGATACCCGCGGTAGGTTCGTCGAGCAGCAGCACTTCGGGTTCGTTCATGAGAGCCATCGCGAACTCGAGCAGCTTCTGCTGCCCAAATGACAGATCACCCGCAAGCAAGCGACGTTTGGCGTAAAGCCCAACAAACTCCAGCAGCGCTTCGGCCCGCTCGGTTTGGGAGCTATCGAAGGGGCTGAACATCATGCGAAAGGTCTCCACACGATGTGAGGCCGATATCAGCATGTTCTGGATACAGTCCATCTCTTTGTAGATTCGAGTTTGCTGAAAAGTGCGCAGCAATCCCATGCGGGCAATTTGTGGCACCCGGAGCTTGGAGATGTCTTTGCCCTTGTACCAAATGGAACCGGCATCGACGGGGTGATAACCCACCACCGAATTGAACAGTGTGGTTTTTCCGGAACCATTCGGGCCGATGAGCCCGGTGATGCCACCTTGCTCTACTTGAATAGAGATATCGTTGTTGGCGACCACACCGCCAAACGCTTTGGACACATTGCGAACGTCGATTAGCGCACTCATGTAGGCTCTCTTGCAGAGTCCGTCTCCGCGTCGGTCTCCACTGTACGTCCAAAGCGTTCTGGCCAACGGTCAGCTGCCCAACCCATGATGCCTTGCTGGAAGAACACGATGTTGATGATGATGAGAAAGCCTAACGCGACCCATTGCCAGCCCAGCATGTAGGTCCAGGTGGCTTCCTTGATGATGTGAAACAGTGTTGCTCCAAGCACCGGGCCCCACAGCGTGCCTTTGCCACCGAGCAGAGCCATGACCACCATGAAGATTCCAAAAGTGACTGTTGGAAAGGCGACTTCCAAAGGCTCGATGAATCCGCTCATGTTGCCGAAGATGGCGCCGGTGATACCTAAGAAGAATGCAGATGTGGCCCAGGCGACGGTTTTGTAGCGACGGGTGTGAAGCCCCATGGCTTCGGCTTTTTCTTCGTTGTCGCGAATGGCATTGATGGAGAGTCCGAACCGGGTGCGGTAAAGCCAGCGCAGGAATACGAAGGTGGCGAAGGCCAGAGCGAAGCACTGAAAGTAGAAAAAGCTCGACCGCGCGCTCGCCTCGCCTGGATAGACGGGCATCGAGATCCCGCCGCCACCACCCACATAGTCCCAGGCGCCGACCAACTCTGCCGCCGCCAGTGCGATGCCCAGCGTGCCAATGGCGAAATACGGACCACGTAGTCCGAAGACACACAAACCGAGTAGCACGGCTAGAATCATGGCTCCAAAGGCGGCCGCAATGATCCCCAGCACCAGCCCGGTGTAGTACTGCTCGTCAGTGAACTCCACTTTTACGGCACCGAACGCAGAAGTGTATTCGGCTACGTCGTAGAACAAGCTGATCTGCACGATGGCCGAGATGTACATCCCGGCGCCGAAGAAAAAGATGTTGCCCAGAGAGTTGTAACCCATCTGGCCGCCCATGATGTCCCAGGTCAGAGCGAACACAATCATTATCCACAGCAGGGCGATCTGAAATGTATAGGCGGGGAACAAAAACGGGGCGACCAATCCGAACAGAGTCAATGCCGCGTAACCAAGTTTGTGTTTGGTTGCCATTGGCGCCCCTAGACCACAGCTTGCCGACGCCGGCTTTGCTGAACTTGACGAAGAATCAGAATCAGCACCAACAGCCCGACCACGGTCGCTTGTTGGAATTCGGCGCCGAGTATGAATCCCGAGAATTGCTCCGCAAGCCCGAGACCGAGTCCAGCAATGATCACACCGGGAAGATTACCCAGCCCTGCTGCGGTGACAATGACAAAAGCACGTATTGAATGAGTCAGGCCATAGAAAGGCTGAATTACCCAGATCATCGAAATGAGCACGCCCGAGGCTCCACAAATGGCGGCATTCAGCGCATAAGTGAATGCGTACACCTTTTCTGTGTCGATGCCCATCACTTTGGCGGCGCGTGCATCTTGCGCGGTTGCGCGTATCGCTTGACCCATGCGGCTATGTCGCATGAACAGAATGACCGCCGTTGCAAGAACGCCAGTCAGTAGAAAAGACACTACCTTGATGTCCGAGACTGTCACCAGACCACCGAAGATACTGCGCACTTCCAATCCTGAGTCCGCGGTTTGCACCTCTGGTCCAAACATCAAGTTGAGAACCTGCTGTAGAAAAATGGCCAGACCGAAGGTGGCCAGCAGTGAGGTGAACATGTCCCGGCCCACGACGCGGGCGATGATCAGCTTGTAGACCAGCCAACCGAACCCAAACATCACAACAATCGCAACCGGCAAGCCAAATATCGGATGCATCCCATAGACCGACATCTGCCAGGCGATGTAGCCCCCCATGATGACGAAATCACCTTGCGCCAGGTTCTTGACATTCATCACACCCCACACCAGGGCGAGCCCGTAGGCGGCTAGTGCAAAAATGGCGCCGATGAAAATCCCATCGAGCAGCAGTTGGACATTCAGGATGGGCGCGAGATAAAGCAGACTCAGGCTGTCGAGCATGGTCGGATCGTCTTAGCAGAGAAAGCACTCGCCGGGCGTCGACAGACACCCGGCGAGCATAGACTTCACTCCGGTGCAGTCGCGGAGCTTACTTGGCCGGCACCCTTGGGTGCTCGACCG
>MDTE01122143.1_pt1 | contig 32510 bp, 31 predicted proteins | sample 811231 | NCBI WGS metagenome assembly MDTE01 (sample SAMN05326651, study PRJNA326480) | marine metagenome | isolation source: seawater | place: Indian Ocean: Red Sea | collected 2010 | reverse complement strand
TTGCGAGTGGCGAAGCCACTTGAGGCCAATGAGGCAGCGCGTTTGTCTGAGGAGAAGCGACTCATGGTTCATGACGCCGTCCTTGCTGCTTGTGATTCGGCAGATGGTGTGGAAGATGGTGTTGTTGGAGACCCCGAACGATGTGATTTTGATCCGTCTGCACTCTTGTGTCAGGAGAGCGATAGTTCGTCTTGCTTGACGGTTGCGCAACTCGAAACGGTCTCGATGCTCTATTCGTCTCCGATAAATCCTAAAACAGGACGAGCAATCACAGGACTGTTACCAGGGAGTGAACTTGACTGGACGGATTTAGGTTGGACACGCTCAGCGCGAAATACAGGAGTTGAGCAGTTTAAGTATCTGGTCGATGAAGACCCTGATTGGACCATCGACCGTTTTGAGTTCGAGCGTGACATTGTGCGTGCGGAGGAAACCGATAACGATACGTTAAATGCACTTGACGCAGACTTACGACCGTTCATTGAGAGCGGTGGAAAAGTCATTGCGTATCACGGATGGAGTGACGCGCAAATTTCTCCGGCGAATGCAACGCAATATTACGAGCGCGTCGTCGAGACGGTTGGAGACCAATCTGCCGTTGATGATTCGTATCGATTGTTTATGGCACCTGGGATGGGTCATTGTGGCGGTGGTGAAGGGCCAAATCGTTTTGATGCGCTTGCTGCGTTGGAATCCTGGGTGGAAGACGGAAATGCGCCGGACCAAATTATTGCATCGCGCGCTCGTGATGGTGTGGTTGACCGCACGCGTCCATTGTGCCCGTACCCACAACTGGCTGTATACAGTGGTAGCGGAAGCACCGATGATGCGGCGAACTTCGCGTGTGAAATGCCGTAATTCTGTCCGTGGTGGTCTTCGGCTCGTTTAAAGGGGAATATCGTGAAACGTGTGCGGCTGTACCTTTGGTTCCTTTTTGGGATGACTGTGTTCGTCGGTGGGCTTTGGGGCTTGTCCGAGTATACCGGTCGTGTGTTTGCGCAGACGGACACTGTCGCTGCAGGTGGTCGAATCTATCGGCAGAAGGGTGACTGCCAGGCTTGTCACGGTTGGGCTGGCGATGGGCGAAAGATGGATAGCCAAATGCCCGATGGGGCGAACTTGCGTGAGAGTACGTTGGAGCGAGAGCAGTTAATTTTTGTGATTAAGTGCGGACTACCGGGGCGTGGGATGCCGGCTTTCGATAGGCGTGCCTATACCGATGATCGGTGTTTGGGCCGGACGCACGACGACCTGGAGCGGATGGGCCTCGAACTCTTTGATCCCGCGGCCACATTGCAGAATCGAGAAGTCGACCGTCTGGCCGACTTTTTGTATGAGAAGGTGATCGGTCAAGGTCAAATGGATCGCGCGAAGTGCATTGACTTTTGGGGTGAAGAAGTCACTGCCTGCGATGAATTTCTTCAGTAGATTGTTCTATTCATCAAGCGCGAACACAAACAAGTAGCTCGAATTTTCAAGTTGGTCCCAATTCACAGGGTGTAGGTGTCGGCCACTCGACTGCACAGCGACATACTGCTTCGGGCCGATCGCGTACGTTACCGGCGCGCCCTTGAGTGGGGTTCCGACGTTAAACCGCCACAATTCCTGAAGGGTTTCATCGTTGTATGCAACGACCCAGCCGTCTTGAAGTGCACTGAAGACAAGCCCCCCAGCCGTAACCGTGGCTCCTGATCGCACTTCGATATCAGTGACGACTTTTGCGAGGACCTCGTGTTCAACAGCGTCGACTGCTGTTATCGAGCCGTAGTACAACTCACTGCTATATTGGCGCCTCTCACTTGCTTGGTTGTCGATATTTCCCTCAGGTCCAGCGGAGGCGACAGCCGCTCCATTTTGTGTGAAGCAACCTTCCGTGCCAACACCATAGGCGATTCCTTTATCAGGGTTAAATGCGGTTGGTTGATGGGCCACCCCACCGTGCCACGTCGGGCATGCACGTTTCATCCGGTCACGGTCTACGCGCAGTGCTCGTGCTTCTGGGTTGTAAATCTGAACATCCAGATTTGGGTCGTACTCTAAGGGCATCCCAGTTTCTGGATTGATGCCTGCCGTCCAGTTGAGTTCGTTGACATATTGTCCGGCCTTAATGAATGAACCGTCATCTCTATCAACCGTATAGAAGAAACCATTTCTGGCATAGTGCGATACCACTTTGCGCAGTTGTCCATCAATCGTTAGGTCATAGAGCAGGTGGACACCAACTTCGTCGTAGTCCCACGAATCATTTGGTGTGTATTGGAAATGCCAACGGCGCTCTCCAGTGTCAATGTCGAGTGCTACGGCAGAATTTGTGTAGAGATTGTCGCCCGGTCTGAATTCGGGATCATAGATTGGGTACGGGTTGCCAGTGCCAAAGATATAGAGTTTGTTTTCAGGGTCGTAGGAGCCGGTCTGCCACACACCGCCTCCACCAGTTTTCCATGCGTTGTGGTCGTCGGTCCATGTTTCGCTGCCCGGCGCACCTGGTTCTGGCACGGTGTACCAACGCCATAGTTCTTCGCCTGTTTCGACATCAAGCGCGGCGACCCATCCTCGTGTGCCCCCGTCGCCTGCTCCGTTTTGTACCAACACTTTTCCATCGGCGACCAACGGGGCGGTAAGAAATCTTTCTCGCCGCCCAAACTCTGTGACGCCTGCGACTTCAACGTCCCAGATAATTTCGCCATCGTCTCGGTCAATTGCAATTACACGGCCATCGGGAAGGTTCGCAACCACTTTGTCCTCCCAGAGAGCGATACCTCTGGATCGTGACGTATTGCCTTCATGGTCCACACCGGGATCCGAGATCCATTCGAATTTGGCATGGTCTGGTGCTTGTGCGTCGATCTTGTACACGGTGCCCCAACCATCTGAGGTGTACATATAGCCGTTGTCGACCAAGGGATTCAGTTCTGCTTCGGGACCGTTCTGGCCAGTGTCCTGCATGCCGCCGATGGCAAGAGCCCAGACCATACGCAGATTCCCAACATTGTCACGGTTGATTTGTGTCAGTCGGGAATATCGATTGGCTCCGTAGTCACCGTTCATAAGTAGCCAATTCTGTGGTTCATTTCGTGCGTTTTCCAGGCGTTCCTTATTAACGGTGAGTGAATATTGGCCGGAGACGGTGATTGCCGACGCCGCAATAATTGTTGCAATACTCAGGATGCCAATGGTTCGATAGCGAAACTCGCGCTGCATGCTGTGTTCCTCCCAAATCCGAACGGTCGCTATAGCTTATAACGGTTTTTGTGAGGTCAGCGATATACAATGCCAACCCGGTAGGAGGAGCAGGTAGATGCATGCAAGGCTGATTTATACGATTTTCGGATTCTTTTGTCTTTCGGGTATTACTCAATGTGGCGGGTCACCGAGTGAAACAGGCGTTGAAACGGTAGCGACAGCCACAGAAAACACAGATTGGCCGATGTATCGCGGTAACTTTGCTGGTACTGGACATTCTCCGCTTACTGAAATTACTCCTGAGAACGTCTCAACATTGAGACAGGCATGGACCTATGACCTGTCTCGTGAAGTGGTGGGGCCGGATGATCGTGGGCCGAACTCTCAGGTAACGCCGATCGTGGTTGACGGTGTGATGTACGTGCCGGCGGTTGACCGTATCGTAGCGATGGATCCGGTTAGTGGTGAAGAAATTTGGAGGCATGGGGTCGACGGTGTTTCTCCGTCTCGGCGTGGCGTTGCCTATTGGCCAGGGGACGGCTCCCTGAGGCCTCGGATCATCTTTGTGACCGGCACTGAACTGCGAGCACTCGATGCGCGCACAGGTGAGTCGGTTGGTGCGTTTGGCGAAGGCGGTCTCGTTGAAATCGGTGTGCCGTATAACTCAGTGCCTTTGGTGTACCGGAATGTGGTGGTCATCGGAGCAAATACACCTCGAGGGGCCATCGGTGGTATCGGAAATGCGCGAGCCTATGATGCTAGAACGGGTGAGCAATTATGGGAGTTTGATTCCGTTGCGCAGCCGGGTCAGGTCGGACACGATACGTGGGCCGGTGACAGCTGGCAGAATCGTCTTGGTGCCAATGCGTGGCCTTTCTATTTTACAGTCGACGAGGAGCGGGGTTTGTTGTATTTGCCGTTGGCTTCTCCAATTCCTGGTTATTACGGTGGTGACCGGGAGGGTGCGAACCTCTATGGGAATGCAGTTGTTGCGGTGCATGCTGAGACGGGCGAATACGTCTGGCATTTTCAGACTATTCATCATGACCTTTGGGACGCCGATCCTCCAGCGCCGCCGGCATTGTTCGATATCGAGCGCGACGGTGCGATTGAGCCGGCTCTCGGTGTCACGACGAAATCAGGCTATCTCTATATTCTTAACCGGGAGACGGGAGAGCCCATCCATGGTGTGGAAGAACAGCCTGTTGCCGCGAGTGATGTTCCCGGCGAACAAACCTATCCTACGCAGCCGATTCCAACTCAGACACCGCCGATGGCACGTGTAACTTTTGAGGCAAGCGATCTTGTCACGACCGAGGAGACAAGCATTGAGCACGTGGAAGCATGTCAGGCGTTAGTGTCGGGCCTGGGTGAACTTGTCAATCAAGGGCCGTTTACGCCTTGGGTGTACCGTCAGGCGGACGGGCCTGTGCGAACGACGCTGAATTTTCCTGGTGGGGTCGGTGGTCCAAATTGGGGTGGTGCGGCTTATGCTCCGAGCACCGGTTACTTATTCGTAATGGCTATGGACGTTGGGGCGTTGGGGTGGATGGTCGATTCAGAGGGCGACGCATCTGGGCCATATTCTAAGGAGACGCCCCAGCCTGCAAGTTTTGAAGTGAATATCGATGGCACAAGACTGCCGTGTCAAAAACCTCCTTGGGGTCAACTGACAGCGATTGATGGTGCGACTGGTGAAATCGTTTGGAGGGTGCCTCTTGGCGTGACCGATATGTTGCCTACTGGCAAGCAAGAAACGGGCCGTCCGGGACGAGCGGCAGCGATTGTGACGGCGAGCAACCTGTTGTTTATTGCGTCGACTGATGACAATAGATTTCGAGCGATCGACGCGACGACTGGGCGGGAACTGTGGGTTGAGCAATTAGAGGCTCGTGGCAATGCGAACCCAATGACCTATCAGGGACGTGATGGTCACCAATACGTCGTGATTACGGCGACGGAACGGATTCTTGCCTACCGACTTCCGTAAGTCAGTGGGTTAGCCGAGTATTTGAGTAACTAAGGTGAGAAGGACACCTCCCGCAATGACCGAGCCAAGTTGGCCCGCCGTGTTCGCTCCCATGGCGTGCATCAGGACGTGATTGGTGAAATCTTCCTCCTGTGCGACTTTTTGAACGAGACGCCCACTCATTGGAAATGCACTAATGCCAGCTGCTCCCACTAGTGGATTGACTTTGCCGCGGGTTGCCATGGAGAGAATTTTTCCAAAGAAAATACCGGCGACTGTATCCAGAGCAAAGGCGGCCAGGCCAAGCAGAAGAATGTAGAGCGTTTGCACTTGAAGGAAAGTCTCCGCTTGCATCAGACTTCCTATCGTCAGTCCAAGGAAGAGTGTTGAAATGTTGGTCAGTTCGTTCTCAGCTGATTTGGTTAATTGTTGTACGACCCCTGATTCTTTCAACAAACTACCCAACATAAGTGTCGCAACCAGTGGCGCGGATTCGGGGACGAGTAAGCCGACCAGGACGGTGACAATAATTGGAAAGGAAATGACGGCCACACGTGGTACCGGCCGTGGTGCGTAGGGCATCCGAATGCGTCGTTCTTTCTGTGTTGTCAGGAGTCGCATGATTGGTGGTTGGATAATCGGTACGAGGCTCATGTACGAGTATGCGGTTACGGCGATGGCGGCTAATAACTCGGGCGCGAGTAGCGACGAGACGTAGATGCTTGTAGGGCCATCGATCGCCCCGATGACTGCGATCGAGGCCGCTTGATTCAATGGAAATCCGAGTAAGGTTGCCAAAATTAGCGTGGCAAAAATACCCAACTGGCCGGCGGCACCCAGTAGTGCGAAGAGTGGCTGTGCCAGTAATGGACGAAAGTCCATCATTGCGCCGATGCCGATGAAAATGAAGAGGGGGAAGAGTTCTGTTTGAATTCCGAACTGGTCCAGAATGTAGAGCATCCCTCCTTCATGGTTCAAAGGCGAGTTCGGCAAATTACCAAGAAGAACACCGAACCCGATGGGGAGCAAGAGTGTGGGTTCGTATTCTTTACCGATGGCGAGATAGATTAAGACACCGCCGACGGCAAACATGAACAAAATACCTGGAGTTAGTGAAAGCATGGTTTGCGGATATTTTTATGCAAATGTGACTAAAGGTTGTCCTTGAACGACACGGTCACCCTGTTTGACGTGAACGGTAGCGATTGTGCCACCACTTGGGGACCGCATGACGTTAAACATTTTCATAGCTTCGATTGTGAGTAGTTCATCTCCGCGTTCAACTTTTTGCCCCGGAAGCACGCTTACTTTTGACACGACTCCTGGAATCGGTGCTGTCATACCCTGGGCTGTCGCTTGTGCGGAATTAGGAGAGGAATCGTTGGTTGCGTTGGGCGTTTCTTGGGCAGGGGACTCCGTTTCAAATTCGTTAGGCGTTGTCTTCTGTTCCGGTAGCGTTGGCGGTGATGACTTAACGTCCGATTCAACGGGCGCTACTTGTCCGGATTCGATATCGACTGAGTAGGCAGTTCCGGAAAGGCGGGCTGTAACCGGTCGTGCTCGAGGGTCGTCGATTTCGACTTCGTAGACCCGACCATCAATGGTGACGCGATAGTTTTTCATGAGCGTGCTCTCTGTCGGCTAGCCGGTTGGCCTAATCGCCGTGTTTGATGTAACCGTCGCCAGGCGGAACTCGTTTCCAGTACATGAACCAATGGACGGTCTGCCGTCGCGATAGCGACGGCAACTGCCAGTGCCACGGCTTTTTGTTGTCGGTCCGCTTCTGAAGCAGCTTCTTCTTTTGCTTGTTCTGCTGCTGCTAGAATCCGTTGGTCTTCCTCATCTTGAGCCGTGCTTGTTGTGGCTGATGGGTTAAGTCGTTCCGTTAACCACGGTGAAGTCAGCGAATACATTAAGCCAACCAGTCCGGCGAGGGCGAGGAATAGCAAAATTGTTCCGACGCCAGCAATTTCAAGGACTGTCTGTAACGCAGAGGACATTAGAGTGGAATGTTTCCGTGCTTCTTTGGCAGAGTCGCCGGCTGTTTGTCTTTGAGGTAGTCGAGAGCTGCGATAATGCGAATTCGCGTTTCGTGAGGATAGATTACGTCATCGATATGCCCTGACGAGGCAGCAACAAATGGTGAATTAAATTCTTGTTGGAATTCATGTTCCAGTTGCTGGCGTCTCTGTTCTCGCTCGTCTGGTGGTGCTGCTTTGAGTTGTTTGGCATACAGAATACTTACCGCACCTTTAGCGCCCATAACGGCAATTTCAGCGGTTGGCCAGGCGAGGCAGATGTCGGTTCGAATCATTTTGCTACTCATGACGATATACGCACCGCCGTAGGCTTTTCGTAAGACGACGGAGATCTTAGGAACCGTTGCTTCGGAGTACGCGTAGACGATTTTCGCTCCGTGCCGAATGATGCCCTGATGCTCTTGACCCGCGCCAGGTAGAAACCCGGGGCAGTCCACCAGCGTAACGAGCGGAATATTAAATGCGTCAGAAAAACGAATAAACCGGGCGATTTTATCCGATGCGTCAATGTCGAGGACGCCGGCAAGGTGTGTTGGTTGATTCGCAATAAATCCAGCGACTCGTCCCTCTATTCGTGCAAAGCCAACGACGGCGTTCGGTGCAAAGTCTGCATGCACTTCGAGAAATGATTCTGGGTCAGCTATTAGCGTGATGACTTCCCGTACGTCGTACGCTTCCTCGGTTGTCGCAGGTAGAACGTCATCAAGTAGGTTCGCTTTTGTGATGGCGACGCTCTCATTTGGTTCGCTGATCGGAGGGTCGTCTGCGTTATTCGAGGGCAGATAGCTCAAGAGACGCTTCGCCAATGCTAGCGCACCGTCTTCGTCTTCCGCGACAAAGTGTGCGACACCGGATCGTGCCGCATGTGTTTCAGCGCCGCCAAGGGTGTCGACGTCTACTTCTTCACCTGTTACCGTACGAATCACATCCGGTCCGGTAATAAACATGTAACTCGTGCCCCGGGCCATGATGACGAAGTCGGTTAATCCGGGTGAGTAGACCGCGCCTCCAGCGCACGGACCGAGCATCACACTGATCTGAGGGACGACACCGCTTGCTTGCGTGTTTCGCCAAAACAAGTCACCAAAACCTGCCAGACTCCAAACGCCTTCCTGGATTCGAGCACCGACCGAATCTAGAAGTGTCAATATCGGGAGGCCAGCAGCGGTTGCCGCTTCGAGGAGACGTCCTATTTTTAGTGCCTGTATTTCTGAAAATGACCCACCGAGCACAGTGAAATCTTGAGAACAAATAGCGACACGACGGCCATCGATTCGTCCGAACCCGGTGACAATTCCGTCGCCAGGGTATCGCTGTTTGTCGAGCCCGAACGCTGAATGTCGATGTTCGATATACGGACCCTGTTCTTCAAACGAGTCGGCATCGAGTATCCGTGTAATGCGTTCTCGAGCGGTGAATTTTCCGCGAGTATGTTGCGCGTCTATTCGCTTTTGTCCTCCGCCTTGTTCAACCATTTCTCGGCGGTCAGCGAGTGAGTTACTTAATTGTCTCTTATTCGTCTTCTCTGGTGCTGTCACGGGAACTGGCGCCTCCTGAACCTTGTTGAGTTCAGAGTTACGTTTGTCGCGTTTTTTTGTGAATGCCCGAACGGCCGCGACAACCGCTGCACCCGCCATTGTTGTTGTAATGGCACGTGCTTCTGATGATCGCGACCACTTCAGCGGAAACCGCAGCAAACTAGAGAGCGTCGGCTTCGGAACTTGAGGTGTGGACGGTTGCGGCTCGTCACTACCCACTGTAGCATCGTCGGTCTGCTCGTCGTTGACGGTTGATTCATCATCCTCTGAAGGATTTCTTGTATCGGACATGGGTTGTTAGCTGGATACCGGTACAAATCTTAACAAATGATTGGCTGGATAAGTGAGGCGAGTCACTTTCACCGCCGCTCGCATCGACAGCAATTAACGCCATTGTTGCTTCCAGAGAGTCGCTAAGCGGTCAGCTTCCGCTATTTGATGTCGAAACATCTCTCGGTCCAGGGTTAGTTGCATTCTGCCCGCTTGGTATCGTTTTTCGGTCGTCTCGAATTCAGTGGCGAGGCTGTACCACATATAGGCGAGAACATTGTCTCTAGCCACGCCATTTCCATTCGCGTAGCGTTCACCTAAGGCAAATAGCAGCTCATTGTTACCTGAGCGTGCTTGTTGTCTCAATTCTTCGACGCTGAAAGTGGTATTCGATAGACGGGGCTCTGGGCTACATCCTGAGTAAAGGAGTGGGGCCAGCACAATAAGAAGCGCGAGTGGACGATTTTGAAAATACATTAATCCGTAGACCGGATTGCCTCTCTGTGGTTTGTAAGCCACTGAATGTCTATTCCAAATGAAATTACAAGTAAACACAACGCTACACCACCGACCAGTGCAGCGAATGTTGGTGGGACGATCGGTCCGAGGCAGATGAGTAGTGAGATGCCTTGTATAGCGCAAATTAGTTTTCTACGAAAACTTTCTGGAAGTGTCTGCCCGAGCCACGGTGCGAGTAAGGTCGAAATTACAAAGGCGTATCTTATGATTCCGATTGCTGTGATCCAGACGCCAATTTTTCCGCTCTGCCATACAAGGACAGAAAGAATAAACAAAAAGAATGCATCAAGTTCCATGTCAAACTTTGCGCCGAAAGTTGTCTCGCATTGCTTAATGCGAGACACGCGTCCATCAAGGCCGTCAAGCATCAACGCGATAGCTGATATTGTGATAATCCACCATGCGCCAGTTGTATTCAGCGTAACTGGTATCGTTATCATTGCTGCAATGGGCACAATTAGAGTCGTTCGTAAAAGAGTGATGCGGTTTGCGTGTCCCAAACCCGGCCCAGACAAGGTGTTTGGAATGTTTGCGAGTAATAAAGTTGCCACAGCGACATAAAGCCCGATTGTTTTTATGAAATAGTCTGTCCTGAGACTAAGGAACCACGCTGTTGCGACTGCTGTTAGAGTTACTGATAAGAGGGCAACGACGAGATCGCTCACAATTTTCCGCCTGGACGAAGGGGATTCTGAAGTCAGGTCGGGTTGCGTTAAATCTTTCATCGCACTAGGGTGCCTACGATCATGCCTGTTCACCATACCGCACGCCAGTTTTGGGTCAAGAGTCCTGGACAGGCGGAGATACGCCAGGTGAGTCTTAGTCCTAGAAAAGAAGGTGACTTGCTAATCAGAACATTGTTTAGCGGAATTAGTCGGGGAACTGAGTCACTTGTGTTTCGGGGCGAAGTTCCGCCTTCAATGTATGAACCTATGCGGGCCCCATTCCAGGAGGGGGTGTTCCCAGGGCCGGTTAAGTACGGGTATAGCAGTGTGGGAATTGTAGAAGAAGGACTTACTTCGTTGGTCGGAAAGTCAGTGTTTTGTCTTTACCCGCATCAGGATCTATATCACGTTCCGGTTGCAGCAGTAAAAGTTATCCCGGAAGGTGTTCCTGAAAAACGAGCGGTACTTGCAGCAAATATGGAGACGGCAGTTAATATCCTGTGGGACGCGAGACCTTGCGTTGGTGATCGTATAGTGGTCGTTGGTGCTGGCGTCGTCGGATTTCTTGTCGCCATGCTGTGCCAAGGTGTTCCGGGTTGTGAGGTCGTCATTGTCGATCCTATGAAGACGCGTGAGTCGATTGCGGCAGAACTGGGTTTGCTGTGTCAGGCTACGGCTTCGACTCTATCTTCTGCCGACCTGGTAGTGCATTCGAGTGGGACAGTTGAAGGATTGCGTACAGCATTAACCGTGGCAGGCGACGAGACCACTATTGTTGATGCCAGTTGGTACGGTACCAAGGACGTGCCTCTACCTCTTGGCGAGCGTTTTCACTCCTCACGGTTGACAATTAAAAGTAGTCAGGTGGGGCGTTTGCCAGTTGATCGCCTTAGTCGGTGGACAAGGGACTCTCGCCTAACATTAGCCTTAGAGTTATTGAAGGACAATAGATTAGATGTTCTTATAAATAGACAAACTTCGTTTGGGGCCTTGCCATCTGTAATGACGGAATTAAGTAATGGCCCTGGTGAGACATTGTGCCAACTAGTGTGCTACGAAGAGTCATGAGCTTATGTAAGGAGTATTTGCTGTGTATAGCGTGAACGTCCGTGATCACTTCATGATTGCTCACAGCTTTAAAGGAGAGGGTTTTGGTCCGGCCCAGAAATTGCACGGAGCTACCTACGTTGTCGATGCCACATTTAGTCGGGCCGAACTTGATAGTAGTGGAATGGTTGTAGATATCGGTCTTGCTAGTGAACAGGTCAAGCTTATTCTTAGCGATCTCAATTTTCGAAACCTTGACGACGACCCAAAATTTACTGGACAGAACACCACCACGGAATTCCTTGCACGAGAAATTTTTGATCGGATTGTTTGTAGTATCCGGTCTGGACAACTTGGTGGAATAGCTCGTGGCGTTACCTCCGTATCCGTAACGCTGTCCGAATCACATGTGGCGTGGGGTCGATTTGAAGGTCCGGTGTGAGCTCGGGAGAGCTCCACATTTTAGTGCCAGGCCCGATTGACCAACGCACGGGCGGCTACATTTATGATGCGCGGATGGTTCAGGGGTTGCGTCACCATGGGTGGGATGTTGAGGTACATAGTTTGCCTGGAGATTTTCCGCTGCCGAATAATGATGCTGTTGCAAGGGCGCTTGCGAGCATTCCGGATAATTCATGTGTCCTTCTTGATGGGCTGACTCTAGCAGCTACTCCAGAAGCGATCTCATTTCACCGTGGCCGACTTCGGCTTATTGCGTTGGTTCATCACCCGCTCTCTGATGAGACAGGTCTGCCGTTGGACATGCGAGAGTTGTTGATGAGACTAGAAAGGCAGGCACTTCGTGCTGTATCTGGTGTCATCGTAACGAGCCATTTTACTGCCGGCACTCTTAAGGGGTTCGGTGTGAGCGCTGCACGAATTCGAGTCGTTGAGCCTGGGGTGGATAGAGTTGATTTTGCTGAAGGCCCGGGGTTGAATGAACCGCCTGAGCTATTAGTTGTCGGGGCTGTGATTCCACGAAAAGGGCACGACGTTCTTGTACGTGCATTATCAAGCCTGAGACACTACTCGTGGCACTGCATCTGTGCTGGCAGCGTGGAACGCGATCGTCCCTATGCGGAACTCGTAGTTGAATCGATTAACCATAATGATTTAGTCGGTCGCATCGAGTTTGTCCACGAATGCGATGCTTCCACACTCGATGAATTGTATCGTCGAGCATCGGTGTTTGTCTTGCCTTCGCATTATGAAGGGTACGGCATGGTATTAGCTGAAGCTCTTGTCCGAGGATTGCCTATTATCAGCACTACAGGTGGTGCAATTCCGGATACGGTCCCTCCTGAAGCTGGAACGTTGGTGCCGCCAGGAAATTCGGAGGCGCTGTCTGGTGCTATTCGTAGCTTTATTGATGGGAGCAACGGTGCGACTACGCGTACGCGCTGCGCCCTAGCCGCGCGCCGGTACGCTGAAACCATGGCGTCGTGGGAGTCTGCAGTCAGTCAAATGGAAAATGCAGTAGTCGAACTAACCTAGGGCCGTTTTTCATGGAAGTCGATATAGGTGCAGGAGGGAACAAGATGCAGTGGGTACGGTTTAGACATGATGGAACAGTGAAATTTGGCACATTGGATAAAGACAGTATTGCCGTTCATACTGGAAGCATGTTTCAGAACCCGCTACCGACGGGCGAGGTATTGGCACGGGCTGATATTGCATTGTTGCCTCCAGTTAACCCTGGGAAGATGATTGGCCTAGCGAATAACTACCATGCGCTTATAGATAAAGCTGGGGGAATTACTCCAGAAGAGCCTCTTTATTTCATAAAAGTAAATACTTCGCTTCATTACGGTGGTGTCCCGATCACGCGTCCCAAGAACTACACCGGCAAAATTATTTTTGAAGGTGAGCTTGGGCTTGTTATTGGTCAGACCTGTCGGGCTGTGTCTTCGGAAGATGCTTTGGCCTATCTTTTTGGGTGTACCTGTGTAAATGACGTTACGGCTATCGGTCTTCTCAATAAAGATCCGGGTTTCGCGCAGTGGACGCGTTCAAAAGCCGCCGATACGTTTGGAGTGGTCGGTCCTGTTGTTGCCACCGGTCTTGAGCTTGGGATGTTGCGTGTAATTACAACGCTTAATGATACCGAACGGCAAAATTATCCAGTAACAGACATGGTGTTTTCGCCGGCGCAACTTATTAGTCATCTGTCCCACGATATGACGTTGGAAGCCGGGGACGTAATAGCATGTGGCACATCAGTGGGTGTTGGTTCGATGAGGCACGGCGATGTTGTTACGGTCGCGATAGATGGAATTGGTGCTATTTCAAATCGATTTGACGACCCGGGCGTGTAGGGATGGGCGAAGTATTTGACGAGGCTTGGCTCAAGTTACGGGAGCCTATCGATCAGCGGTCGCGGCCGACCGTCGCGCTGACGTTGATCAAACAAGCTTGGCAGCAGCATGGATGGACGCGTGCTCTTGACCTCGGTTCTGGCACGGGATCAAATGTCCGTTTTCTCTCACCTGTTCTTTCGGCGCCACAGCAGTGGACGTTGATTGATCATGATGAGGAGTTACTAGCATCAGCAGCGATGCCAGAGACTGTTGATAGTGTGACTCGGGTTGTCAGTGATCTGAGCTCAGAAATTACTCAGCAGATTGAAGCAACTGATGCGGAGTTTGTTACAGCATCGGCACTGTTGGATTTGGTGTCTGAGTCGTGGCTAACGGAGATCGTCGAGACGTGTCGATTGAAGCGTTGTGGTGTGTATTTTTCTCTCAACTATGATGGGTCGATCCAATGGCACGCTGCGGTTAATGACCTGGAGTTGGTTGATGATCCAGATGATGCGGCTGTCCGACAAGTAGTTAATACTCACCAACGTAGAGACAAAGGTTTTGGTCCTGCGCTCGGGCCGATGGCTAGCTTGAAAGGAGAGGCCGCTTTTCGAGCTGCGGGCTATAAGGTGTGGTTATTGCAGAGTCGTTGGCGACTGGGACCGGCGGATTCTGCGGTGGTCAATATGTTGGTTAATGGTTGGGAGTCTGCTGCTGTGGAACATGCCATGTCCGAATCGCGGAGTGTTGACGGAGACCGATTTCGCATGTGGGCGGAGCGTCGGCGTGAAACAGTAGCCCAAGGTGACTTCGGTTTGACTGTTGGGCATCTAGACCTTGTTGCGCTTCCGTGATCGTTATGAGACTCCCTTGGGCTGCGACGGTGGCTTGGCGTTTTTCAGTGAGTGTGGCTTTGTTCTTTGGGCTCGGGTGGTGGCTTGATGGACGTGCTGTAATTGAGCAACTTGTACAAATTGATCTTCGTTGGCTAGCGTTCGGTTTTGTTTTGTCGTTTGGCCAAACCCTATTGTCGGCATGGCGGTGGCGCTATACAGCTGGCCGCCTAGGATTGATTTTGCCGTTTAGGAAAGCAGTTCGGGAATATTACCTTGCGATGTTTATTAATCAAGTGTGTCCAGGGGGCATTGTTGGAGATCTGACTCGCGCGCTGCGCCATGCTAGGACTACAGAAACTGGACCGGCCATACGTGCAGTGATCCTTGAGCGGTTGTCCGGTCAAATGGTAATGATTTGTGTGGCATTAGCTGCGGTGATAGCTCTTCCAGATGATACTTTAGGTACAGTTCCTTTTGGTTGGACCTTCCTGTTCGTAATCACTTTAGTTACTGTCGTAGTGATGACGGTGGTACGCAGGCATATGCCTGACAACGTAACGTTGTTTGATAAGGTGCTCCGGGATATACGAGTGGCTGTGTTGTCACGAAAGGCCCTTCCAGTTCAGGTGGTATCCTCCTGCGCAATTGTTGCAACTTACTTGGCGGTGTTCGTGGTTTCCGCGCAAGCGATAACAAGCGACACACCACTTGCAATTCTTGTCCCACTTATACCCATTGTGCTCCTGGCCATGTTAGTGCCAATATCGATTGCGGGCTGGGGCGTACGTGAAGGAGTAGCTGCCGTATTGTGGGCAACTGTGGGATTGCCGGCGGTCGAAGGCGCCGCTATTTCTGCGGCTTACGGTTTGGTCATCTTGATTTCTAGCCTTCCTGGGGCAGGCGTGTTGATTATTGGGCGTCGCACGACCCAGGCTACCTGAGTCGCCGGTTTCTTTATTGCAACTAATGCTTATCTCGAAGATCAAAATCAAAGAGGACGTCTTCGCCGAGCCTGTGTATTTGACACGGAGGACGAGGAACATCGCTGATTGCAGGAATCGGTTTAAGTCCGAATGATTGGTGGCCTGAGCCGATTACCATGGGTGCAACAGCGACATGGAGTCGGTCGACGATACCAGCATCAAGGAAGCGAGATACGGTAAAGCCACCACCTTCGACAAGAAGGCGGCGGTATCCTCGATGGCGAAGGATGGTCACAATGTTTGTGGGATCGAGTCGGCCAGATTGTCGTGCTGGACAGTAAATGACATTGCTAGAGTTTTCCTGCCTTGCGTCACCTTGGTGGATGAGAACGGTTGTGGCTGAATCGTCGGTAAAGATTTTGTGATCGCGCGCGAGCTTTTTATGCGGATCAATTACAACCCTTGTGGGTTGTGGCCCGGTGACATGGCGAACAGTGAGTCTCGGGTCGTCTGCTACGATGGTTCCTGCTCCTACGATTACCGCGTCAACGAGCGCTCGGAGTCGATGTAGACGTTTGAGATCACTGGGTCCGGTTACATAGTGTGAGTCGCCTGAGATGGTGGCAATGCGGCCATCGACACTTTGCCCCATCTGCGCGATGATGAATTCAGGCATGATTCGTATTGGCAGATATAGGTCGAACATTTGGCGGGCTTCCGCTGAGGGCAACGAAGAGGCCTTCCAGGAACCTGAGGGCGAGACTTGCAACGAGATCTCAGACGCGTGATTATGTTTAATACAGATGGGGCTAGTTGGCTTGTGTTTTGGGTTGACGGCCTTGATTAGTTCCCACGCTAGATCTTCGGTGATTAGGGCTGTTTTGGACATTGCGCTATTCTTCATACAGTAACAACCTTAGAGTCTGAGAAGAAAGAAATAGATGTATCAAGCTGAACGGGCCCTGTTTGAACTGAGAAAAGGGCGGCTTTTGTATATTACGGAGTCGGCAAGCACTGGTGCACTCGTTGCTCCTGTTGATGGCTTAGGTGTTGGTGTCCTTGAGCAATTGCGACCATTCGGCTCTCTCTGGCTGGTAATTACGGCACACCGTGCTGAATCGATGGGGTTTAGCTCTAACGAGGCATCGCCTGGTTTTAGTTTGGCTTTGAATGGGGAAGGCCCAGAGCAGATTGTTCGACTTGCGAGCGAGCACAAGTCGATTTCCCTTGGTGAGCACAACGTCAGACCGGCCACTGATATTGAACTAGCGGGAATGATGCTTGTTCGGTTAGGCCAACTGTTGCCAGCCGTAGTCAGCGCAGATGTTGCTGACAGTGACGTAGACCTGGTACGTGAGCGTGTCGAGAGAGGTTTAATGCTTTCGGTGAGGTCTAGTGAAGTGTCAGCGTGGGCCACAGCTGACAATGTAGAGGTGACACATGTGAGCGAGGGCCCTGTACCGTTAGCATCGGCTGAGCATGCGCGGTTTATCGCGTTTCGTGAGCTAAATGGATTGCGGGAGCATGTTGCGGTCTTAATTGGTAGACAGGATCGGTGGCCGGACCCAGTCCCGGTTCGAATTCATTCGGCATGTCTCACAGGGGATCTATTTGGTAGCCTGCGCTGTGACTGTGGCGAGCAGTTGCGCGGAAGTCTACGGTTGTTTGCTGAGCGCGGTGGTGGCGTACTGCTGTACATGTCTCAGGAAGGCCGCGATATTGGTCTTGCCAATAAGCTGCGAGCCTATGCACTGCAGGAGCAAGGACTGGATACGGTCGATGCTGATCAGGTCCTTGGTTTTGGGTCCGATGAAAGAATTTACGGTTCGGCTGTGCAAATGCTTAAGAACTTGAAGATTGAGCGTGTCGAGTTGCTAACCAATAATCCCAATAAGTTAGATGCTGTTCGTTCCGCGGGAATTGAGGTGGTAAATCGTGTGCCGATCTACGGGACTTTGAATCAACATAACTTGCCGTACGTGAAAGCAAAAGTGGAGCGGTCAGGGCATTGGCTGTCTGATATGTTGGCCGGCGTACTATCGCTGAAGTAATAAATCCTTTGTACCGTAAGTGTTGTTGGTTAGTCGTTAAGTCTGTCGAGTGGAAAACGATATGCATCCTCAATTATGTCCGCCAGGATCGTCGCGTAGTGCCTGAGTAATGTTTTTCCTGTCTCTTTTGACGCGAGCGTCGCGTTCCCAACAACACCAAGCGGATTAAGGTCTCCGGCTAACCAAGCGAATGCAGCTGGCCCAGTCGGTTGTATTCGTGATTTACGTGCTTCCAGTTCTTCAGCTATTGAAGGAAAGTTTCTGATGGCTTGCGTTTTTACGGTTTCGCTGTGAAGGTAAAGCATTAGGGCCGTTTCCACGGCGCCGCCGTGCACGCCGTGACGCCACTCGATGTCTGGGAAGTCAACGTCGACTGTTCGTTCAAATCGATAATAGTTCGCTTTGATCACCAAGAGTTCGCACTCCTCACGGAGGCGGAGTGCTGCTGATTCAATTGCTCCACTGTTCCCCCCGTGGCTGTTGCTTATAACAAGACGGCGAATTCCGAGCGTTGAGAGCTGTTGGCCATGTTCGAAGATAATTTGTCCGAGTTCGTCGGGGGCTATGCTTTTGGTTCCCCTATAGCGATTGTGCTCCATACTGGCGCCGACAGTTTCTATCGGTAGTGACCAGGATGGGATACTTGGGTCGAGCAAACGAAACATTTCGTTTAGTAAACCGAGTCCGATATCGACGTCTGTTGAAAGAGGTAGATGTGGTCCGTGTTGTTCAGTCGCGGCTAGTGGAAGTACGATAACTGGATCTCGGCTGACTCTTGAATGGAGTTCTTCGACCGCTGGTGAGCCCCAGTAACGCACGGATGAATCATTCACAGACATGGATTTCCATGTTACTTAATCCTCTTGAACAGTGTAGCTTCGTATCTAATCCAGCCCTGCTTCAAGCATTTTGTAAGTGCGCTGCCACCTCGAAGATGGCCGAGGCAACAAGTCATAGGAAACCATGCCAATAATCCAGAGAGAATCGAAAGGCCCAGGTCTCTTGGACGTTTCAGTTTGAGGTGTGGCGTGAGGTCAACGGTTGAACAGTGCTCAAAGCCGGCGTCGAATGCCATCTGTTTAAGTTGACGGCGTTCGAAAAGTGAATGGACTTGCCACCCCTGTTTGTATCGGCTTACAAAGTCGGTCGCTCGAGGGTCTGTAGCTGTTTGGAGTACGTCGTCGCAAATCAGTAGCAGTCCGTCAAGGCGTAAGACCCGTTTGCACTGCTCAAAAAATGCTTCGGGAGCTGGACTATGAACAAATGATTCGATTGCATATACAAGGTGGGCCTTCGGTAGCGAAATTGTAAGGTCACTGTAATCGCCCGCAATACAACGTATGCGATGTTGTAGGCCGGCCTCTCGAATTGTGGTGCTTGCGATACGTTGTTGGACCGGACTTAGCGTTACGCCCGTTCCATAAATGGGGAACTTGTTGGCAAGGTAACAAAGACTCGCACCGATGCCACAGCCGAGATCAATGATGTGTGTGCCTTCGTTCGTCATTGAGTGTCTCGTAAGCGTCGTTGCCAATATATTGTCTACATAATGAAAAGCTTGTTCATGTGTTTCGACGCCTTCGCCCCATACGGCTCGGTGAATACAGCCATGCTGACCTCCTTGGCCGTACGAAAGAAATGACGCCGTATGCCGGTCGTAGTAACGTCTTACACGGTCTGTTTTCGACGCGGAGGAAATTGATCTCATGCCTGTTCCAGAACTGCGTAGATATCGCCAGACCGGTCTTTGGTCACCGTCGTGGTCAAGAGAGATCCAAACGTTTCGTGGTCAAGCCATTGCTTAGAGGCTAATTTATAGCTTTCACCAGGCGACCAGTTAAATTCATATCGACCGAGGGCAGATAAGCGATTGACACAGGCCCGCGCACTTTCTATTGCTCCAGGGAGATACTCAAAGGATAGCGCAGGTAGGGCACAATGTAGTCCATTCAGAATTCTTGGCTCGGCTCCTTCAACATCCATTTTCACGAATGCGGGCAGGCCATATTTGTTAACCAGTGCGTCAAGTGTCGTCGATGGGACATCGAGCGTTCCGTCCCATTGAATGGCGTGGAACCGTGAGTCATTTTGGCGGTCGTCTTGCCAGGCTAGATCAATAGTGTTAAGTGTTGGGTGTCTTTTACTGACTGCTAACTCAACGCGGCCGACGGTTTCGGATACGGCTGACGGAATGATGTCTATTTGGGGAGAGCGATGAAATAACGTTCTAAGAATACGAACGCAGTCAGGGTGGGGATCAACAGCAATGACGCGGCACCCTAAGGCATTAAATGCTCGAGTTCGGTTTCCGACATGTGCTCCGAGGTCGAAGACGAGGTCTCCGGTCGAAACAAATTGCTGGTATAGCTTCCGAAGTCGTTTTTGGCGACCTGGAATCGTGTGATAAATGAACATTGACCGGACAAGTCCAAGCGTTCGCTCTGTTTGGCTCATAAAATCTAAAAGATGTAATTTTGCGGTTTAATCGGTCTCGTTACAATGGAACGTCGCTGTTGGGAGGAAATAACATGCCCCAGGCTAACTCAGGTGGAGTCGGCTTGCGCATCTTAGCGCTTGTAATAGGTGTATTCCTGTGCCTCATGGGTGTTAACAAGGTTTCTTGGATCACTGACAGTAATTTGTTAGTCGCACAGTTGTTGCAGTGGCGTGAGTCAGCATATGGAAGCAGTCTTTGGTATCTTGAGACTATAGCGCTGCCAGGCGCATCATTTTTTTCACGTGTGGTTCCGGTTGCTGAGCTGTGCGCAGGGTTTGCACTGTTTGTCGGATATCGCGTTCGGTTGATGGCCATTTTGGCGCTGGTAATGATTCTGAATTTTCATTTTGCCAGTGGCGTGATCTTTAGCATGAGTTACTTAACGAATGGTTATGGGCCTCCCGTGGTGGGAAGTTTATTGGCGCTTGGGTTGAGCGGACGGCGTCTGCCGTGGAGTGTGACTTCCTAGACAATGTCGATTCAAGGCTCATTCACTGAACTGCGCAGGATCGTTGCAGCGATTACGTGGCTGCCGTGCGTTTTGGCGGTAGTCGCTCTTCAAGCCTCTCTGACATTTGTCAACGTGTGGCCGACGCTTGATGTGCGGCCTACGACCACACTAACTGTCGAACTTCCTCTCGCCGTTCTACTGATAATCGGGTTGAAGCGGTGGTACCGCGAATCCGAAAAAATGTTGATTCGCGTTTTGTCCACAGGCTGGGTTTTGCTCATCGTTGGGCGATATGTGGATGTGACGACGCGTTCGCTTTATGGTCGAGAAGTCAACATTTATTGGGATATGCGACATATTCCGAAGGTGGGCGCAATGTTTTCAACGGTGGCCAGCCCGTGGCAAATCGTTGCGGTGGTTGTCGGTCTCATCCTCTGCCCGATCGCTATGTATCTTCTGACTCGCTGGTGTTTTGAGCGGTTGTTCATAGCGCTACAGAATTCTTATGTACGTCAAGGACTTGGTGCGGTTTCAATTTGTCTATGTCTGTTTTTTCTAATGGATCGTGCCGGATACCGACTGAGCGAACATGTCCGCTTTGCTGACCCAGTATCGGTAGCCTATGCGGGAGAAACGTACGAACTGTTTTATGAAATGAGTGGTGCTGGTCTTGAGGCTCTGGGGCCTAGTCCGCCAATGGATTCTGATTTTCGTCGTGTGGAAGGCGCTGACGTATTTATGATTTTTCTGGAGTCGTACGGCGTTGTGAGCTGGAGGCGACCGGATTTTGTTCAGGCCTTGGCTGATAGTCGAGATGGTCTTGTCGAGGCAATCACTGAAACTGGGCGTTCCGTTGTGTCGGCAGCTGTGGAGTCAACGACGTTCGGCGGAGAATCGTGGCTTGCTCATGTCAGTCTGTTGTCGGGAACCGAGATTCGAGACGATCGTGCGAATGCACGGTTATTGGCTCAGGATAGAAACACGCTTGTTAAAGAGTTTGGACGAAATGGATATAGAACTATTGCGCTGATGCCAGGCCACCTTATGGCTTGGCCGGAGGGAGAATTTTATGGCTTTGATGAGGTGTATGACCACGCGAAGCTAGATTATCGAGGTCCGCCGTTTGGATGGTGGAGTGTGACTGATCAATACGCGCTTGCCAGTATAGATGCGGTCGAGATCGAGCCTCTCCAACGGTCTTCTCGGTTCGTTTTTTTTCCGACCATCAGTACCCATGCTCCCTTTACGCCGGTGCCTCCCTATCAAGATGACTGGGCACGAGTGTTAACGGAGAGCCCCTACGACCAGGACGAGCTCGACCTTGCTTGGTCTGATTGGCCAGACTGGATGAATCTCGGGCCAAGCTATGTAAAGGCACTTCGCTACGCCTACGATACCGTTAGCGGCTATCTGAGACTTCGTGGCGATCGCGACTTTGTGGTGTTACTGATCGGGGATCATCAACCACCCTCACTGGTTAGTGGTGAAGGTGCGTCATGGGATGTGCCTGTGCACGTAATTGCCAGTCGTGCAAGTTTATTGGACCAGTTACGCCAAGCGGGTTTCGACGATGGACTTGAACCGTCTCTTCCGGCGGTAGCAAGAATTGATGAGTTACTACTCACGTTACTGAGTGCTTTTGGCGATGTGCCTGGCAACGCGAAGATTGGTGAGCTAGAGACCAACGTGTCTGATAGCGGTCATCAGTAATAGTGATTGGGAACATCAAGTAAGACACACTGACGGCGAAGTTCGCTGTAGTCGTTTCCTATTTTATCGGCAGTGAGTGGTCCTCTAAGGTCAGCACTTATGACCAGTTTGTCCGGGAGATAACGCCGTAGTTCTTGATATTCGTCACCATATTCTGGCGTTGGGAACTGCAGTGTAAGATGCGAACTGCCATTCTTGTACGACACGTCATACAACGGATTCACGATCAGTGAATCTCGTATGTCAATGTTTGTCTCGATCTGATGTCGTTTGAATACCCAGTCAGCTGTTGCGGAAATTAATGTGATTGCTGGTGTATTTCTTAACGCGAGAGGTTCTCTGTGATCTGTTAAATCAATTGCACTATTGCGCAGTAATTCATCAAGCAATATCTTGTCATCGAATAGTTTTGTATGTCGTTGTGCGAACAGTCGTTGGTAAGACTCCGGTGTCAATGTGTTGCCTGCTGATACGTTTTCGCCACGAGCACTGTGTAGGTGCGGCATAATAATGATCCCGTCCTCAGTACCAACGCGCATCATTTCGTCTGCACACAGTCGTTTGTGCCAAACGTATGGAAATGCATCAGACAACACGACGGTCGAGAAGTGCCTAGACACAAATGGCAGTGGATTATTGGCATCGCAGCAGACCGCCGTGGAATCAATTGCTGTCGTGCGTTTGGCAATCCACAGTTTCCAATAGTACAGATCGGCGAGAACTGTGTTACCTCGACCAGGCCGTGCCAAGAGGCTTCTGGTGAGGTGCCCTGAGCCACCGCAAAGGTCGAGAACAGCACCTTCTGTACTGTAATGGCAGTGTGTTATCAGTGCCCTGATAATCGCGTCAGCGCTTCGGTAGGTTGGGTCTGAAAATCGATACAGAAAATAACTTGACTCAGCGTCGTCAGATATTGCCTCGAGAAGTTCGCGATATTTCGGTTTCCGGTTGCCAGCGGTCAGCTTCAACAGTGCCCGTAGCGAGGTATCGTCAATGCCAAGTAGGATCTGACGGGCACGGTCTATATGGTTCGCGTCAAGTGCTTTTAGTGCTTCTCTTGTGCAGTCAGTAGCGAGTAATACCGGTATTCCGTCAACAAGTGGATATGCACAGCATTCGCAACCCAGGATGGCCGTTTTAAGTGTCCCATTTTCTTCATGGTATATCCCGCCACTTGCAACTGAGACATGTACGCCACAAAAGGGACAACGTAGGAGAGGAAGGATGTCTTTTTTCACGATAACGATTGATTTAGCGATTCAATAAACGATCGGCCTTGGTCACCGACTGCCGCCCGGCGATAGTGTTCGGTTCCGAGTAGGAGAGATGCATCCGCTTCTAAAACGTGGTTGAGCGCGCCATCGCGTACCTGCGATTTGTGGCAACGTAGCGCCAAAAGTTTTTGGCGGCTGTAGTTGTTCGCCTCAAATATAAATGTCGGCAACGGTGCTGCATGTCCCCAGGCGTCAGGCTCTGTGACGCCAAGAATATCTGTTGGGTTGGGCAGTGGTCGATTATTGCTCGCACACTGCTTCGCAATGTATTCGGTTAGTTTGCGCATCGCACGTGGAGGCGTCGTGCCATAGTACAGGGCCGGCAAAGGATTAGCTTTGATGGCTCTTGTAGTGCAGTGATGAAGAGCAATGTGGTCAGGGTGACCGTACATGCCATCTTCGTCGAATGTAATGATGACATCTGGAGAGTAATTATCTATAGCTTTACCGATGTCATTGCAAATTACATTCTGGTCGAGCCATCGTAGCATCCCGTCCTCGTGATTGAGCACAGTCAGTGATGATATGCCGAGGATGCCTGTAGCGGCCGAGAGTTCGGCGCGGCGACAGGCTGCAATGTCTCCCTCGCCGTGACCATGCTCGCCGTGGGTTAGGCAGAGAAGATTTACGGTGGCACCCTGTGCTGAACAGCTAGCTAGTAGTCCTCCGCAGAGAATCGATTCGTCATCTGGATGCGCCGTTATCGCTAGGAGAGAGTATTGACTCATCGCCATCATTGGTCAGTGATTCCGAGTGAGGTGTTTCTGGATTACTGATAAGTAAATGGCAAGGTACTGATCGATCATGCGATCAACACTGAATTTATCCAGAGCGCGTTTCCTTACGCTTTCCCGATCTAGTTTGATTACGTTCGAGAGCCCTGGTGTGAGTTCCTCAAGCGTGTTGTAAGCGTGTCCGGTGATTCCCTCATCGATAAGTTCGCCGACAGCACCTCTATTGAGAGCTGCAACTGGGGTGCCGCAGACCATCGCTTCCGCTAGTACGAGCCCAAAGGGTTCAGCAGTTTGAACTGGATAAATCAATGCTTGGGCTTGTCCGATCAACCTCGATTTTTCATTACCGATTACCTCGCCGCAGTACGTTACATGTTTCCCATCAACAAACGGTGCAATGTATTCACGATAGTAAGTGTTTTCTGTCGCCGCAAGCATCAGTCGCATCTTTGCACGTCTCGCTGCCGCAATTGCCTCAAGAACTCCTTTTTCTGGCGTAAAACGCCCGAGAAAAAGCAAGTAATCGGCCGGTGTGCTCTCAAAGGTAAATTTCTCGGGGTCGACTGCGTGCTGCACAACGCCGAGCACGTCTAGATTCTTGAGTTGTTCGGCTTGATGTTGTGATATCGCGATGAACGGTGCATCTGGACGCTGTTTCCAGAGCTTGACTTCACTGGGGGTTGGACTGTGGTGGACGGTATGTACAAGGGGTGTTTCTGTAAGTTGTTGAAATGCAATCGCGAGTGGCGCGTACTTGGCTTGGCAATGGATGAGATCAAATTGTGCGGCTTGCTCAATGGCAGCGGAGATATTGAGTAATTCACAGAGTTCCCACGGCCACAGTTCAGCATCGTCGTTGTAGCCGTCTTGAAAGATTGCGTGTAAGTGCGCTGGTGTCCTTGAGGATTCGGTCGCAAATAGCGTGACATCGTGCCCACGTCCTGCCAGGCCTTTGACGAGTAAGTCTGTCGCGGTTTCGATTGAGGCAGAGTGACGCGAGGATACAGATTCTGCTACGGGCGCGACCATCGCGATCCGAAGCGTTTGTTGTAGTGTCATGTTGTTGCCTCGGCGAGAAGTTGTGTCAGTACAGTATTTGCGTCGAAATACTCATGGGCGATCTCGGAAGCATGCAGAGCATGTCGTGAATAATCTGATTCGACGTTCTCGATGGCGGCAATCGCTTCAGGGAGGGTTGAGAAGGGTAGTAGGCCGAGTCCAGTAGGAAGATGGTTAGTCCAGCCTGTATCTTGGACGATGGCAGGCCGCCCTGCGGACAAATAGCATTCTGTGCGGTCGCTGAACCAGCCAGAGTGATGGGCGATGTACGCGTGTTTAGCGACAGCGAATTCTGCGCGGGAGTTGCTAATGAATTGCCGATAGTCATGGATTGTTTTTGAAAGACCCATCGCCGGCTCAGGATTCCAACCTTTCCTCCGTAGAAGATCCATCGGGCCATTGACAGCTAGTCTGAACTTTACTTCTACATGTTTTGGCAAATCGAGAAAGTGTGTGAATTCTTTGTCTTTGTTTCCGTTTATGTCGGTGAAACTTTCGATTCGCCAAGTCATGACAGTCGTGTACGGTGCCGTTACAGGGGTAGTTTCTGTTTGCCAGAGTGCGGACACGACAGGTTGCCATGTCTTGTACCATGTGAAGTCGCCAGTCGGTACGGCACATACTGGGGTGCCGATATTTGCGCCGAAAGTAAAGAGTCGAGTGAATTCCCTGAAGAAATTGACGTACCAAGCGTCGCCTTTTGCGATTGAGAGTTGTGTGAATACCGGATCCGTATCGACAAAAATCCGGTGTGGAATGGCGAGGTACTCGTCTCTCCAAAACCACGATCCTCCAGATAGATTGATGAAGAGGTCAGCGTTCCGGCAAAAATCTTGGAGTTCTTCTTTCGGCATCCCATGGTATGTCTCATCGTAGTTGATGAAGCACCACCGGTCTCCGAACTCGAATGGCGTCAGGGTGTTGTTGATATAGCTTGTTCCGTAGGAGGGGTCTTGCGAGAGTGTGTTTAGGTCAGGATTGTAAATGCACTCGCCGGTGTCTTCGATGTAACAGACTTCATGGCCAAGACTTCGTAGGCCAAGTAAATACATCAGCGAACACCACGTGACTCCGCCGTAGGGATATCGCGCGATGATGCCAGCAAGAACAATCTTCATTATTTGGCCTAGTCTATGGTGTTCTCTGTCGTCCCTGGAGCAATGCGCGTTCTTCGAGTGTATGTCCGATCGAAAATCTTTCCCAGAGCCGTTGGTACAATGGTGATGTCGTAAGTAGCGTGTTGTGTGTGCCAGAATCGATAACGCGGCCGGCATCAATCACAACAATTTGATCGGCGTCACGGATCGTAGATAGCCGGTGCGCAATAATGAGAGTTGTCTGTTTCACCCGCGTTCGACGAATGTTTTCGAATACGGCTGCTTCTGAAATTGAGTCAAGCGAAGATGTGGGCTCGTCTAACACCAGGATAGGTGCTTTTCCTAGTAATGCTCGTGCGAGGCCGAGTCTTTGTCGTTCTCCACCGGAAAGTGTTGCGCCGTTTTCGCCGATCGTTGTGTCGTAGCCATTAGGAAGCCCCATGATGAATTCATGAATGTGGGCGGAGTGCGCTGCAGATACGACAGCCTCGTCTGTTGCGTCTGTGCGTCCAAATCTAATGTTTTCCAAAAAGGTTCCGGCTAGTAAGACCGGCGTTTGAGGTGCGAGCGCAACCTGGTTGCGCAGTGAACGCAATTCATAGTTAGAAATGTCAATATCGTCGATTGAAATCTGGCCTTTCGTGGTGTCGAATAGCCTCGGGATAAGGTTGACAAGGGTTGTTTTACCAGCGCCAGTTAAGCCGACAATTGCAACAATCTCACCGGGATGCGCGTCGAATGTTATTCCTTCGAGGACCATACGTACTCGGTCGTATGAAAAGCTCACGTTTTTAAACGCGATATGTCCTTTGATAGGGGTATTTATGGCGTCAGGGTTCTCCAATATTTCAGGCGCCAAAGAAAAAATGGTTCGTACGCGGTGGGCACTAACGATCGCCTGTTGCAAAGAGCCAATAGTGTGAGCGATTGATGAAATAGGGTCATAGACGGCGGCGATGTACGCAATGACGACCAGTAAGGTGCCCAGACGAAGCGATCCGTCGAGTACATGGATACCGCCTACAATAAGAATCGACGCCGTGCCGATCAGAGTGATGCCCGTCACCACTGCTGAGAAAAGTGATTCTTGCCATGTTAGGGTGAGGCGCGCCTCAATGGTCTCGTCACTTGCTTTGAGAAAGCGATTTTGTTCGTATTTCTCTCGGGTGAAACTCTTAATGGCCGCAATTGACCGGAGCGTTTCGTAAACGCGTTCTATCAGCCAAGCTTCCCGGGTTTTGACGTCTTCGGCGCGGTGGACCAGTGTACGGGAATGAAACCTGAGACATAAATAAAGAAACGGTGTGACTGCAATCGTCATAAAGGCTAAAACGAGATCAACCTGTAATAAAATTGTAAACATCACAATGAGATTGATACCGGCAATTGCTAGTGGAAAGACGCCGCCGGTGACCAGGTCATTAATACAGTAAGCATCGGCATCGATTCGGTAGACAGAATCGGAAGTTCGGTGATGTGTATGGTGTGACATTGGGAGTGCTTGTAGATGAGCGAGTAACCGGCTTCTCAGGTCGTGCACTACTCGCTGTCCCATGTCGACCTGAAGTTGGGTGTGTGCCATTCGCGCGAGTTCACTTGTAAGTTGTATACCCAAACCGGAAATTGCCAGAACGATTAGGAGACTGATTGGCTCGATCGCTACGAGCAGCGGGAGCCACTGCGTCAACGAAACCGGAAGTTCGTCGCCGGTTAAGGCGTAGTCGACGATTAGCTTAAGTGTCCACGGGGCCAATGCGGCAAGACCGATTTCAGTGACCGAGAGGGCGCTAATCCCGACGATTCGAGTACGGTATGGCCCAAGGAAAGATCCGGTCCATTGGAGTAATGATGTGTGCACTTCGATTTCGGGATGCTACCACTTTGCCGAAAATCCAGGTGCGATGAGGCTCTACTGGAATTGGCAGTAGAATGGTAACCGGTGAATCTGGCTTAGGAGGAACTAGTTTTGATTTCACGGATATTTTTGACTTTGACGATCGTCGCTGGGTTTGCAGTAGCTGGTCCTTTAGCGCAATCAAATTGGCCCCAATTTCGGGGTCTTGATGGCGGTGTAATAGCTGATACAGCGGCATTGCCTGAGAGCTGGGGGCCTGATGAAAACATTGCCTGGCGAATAGATATTCCGGGGCGGGCATGGAGTTCACCTATCGTTTGGGAAGAGCATGTGTTTGTTTTGACGGTGATGCCAGCTAGTGGGGACGACTCACCTTTACAACCGGTGCAACCGACAGAGAATTATCGAGCGAGGTCTTTGGGGGGATCAATGACCGGGGCCGACATTGTAACGCCGACTGATAATTTGGAATGGGTGCTCTTTAGTGTCGATTTTGAGACTGGTGATGAACGGTGGCGGCAGACGTTACATACGGCCGTGCCTTCGATGCCAACCCATTCAAAAAGCACCTTTGCTTCAGAAACACCCGTGACAGACGGAGAGCGGGTATACGTATTTCTCGGTGACATTGGTTTGTACGCTTTTGATTTTTCAGGTAACGAAGTGTGGTCAGTTGATCTTGAATGGGTGCCTCGTAAAGACTGGGGTGCTGCATCATCACCAATACTTCATGATGGTCGCTTGTACGTAGTAAATGACAGTGAAGCCCAATCGTATGTAGCGGCTTACGACGCAGAGAGCGGCCAGGAAGTATGGCGGGTTGCTCGGGAAGAAGGTACTAATTGGTCGACACCGTTTGTGTGGGAGAACGACGTTCGTTCGGAGCTCATTACTACAGGTACTGGTGGCGTTCGTTCATATAGTTTGGATGGCGACTTGCTGTGGGAACTTCATGGTATGTCCTCGTTAGTTATCCCCACACCATTTACTGCCCATGACCTGCTGTTTATTAATTCGGGATATATCGCCGATTCGACGAGGCCTGTATATGCGGTACGTGCGGGAGCTAGTGGGGACATTACTTTGGGTGAAGGCAGTACGAGTAATGACTACATTGTCTGGTCGCATCCTCAGTTGGGTTCGTACAATCCGTCCTCCCTTGTTTATGGCGACTATCACTATACGTTACTCGACCGCGGTATCTTAATGTGCTACGACGCGCGAACAGGGCAGGAAGTCTACCCACGGCAGCGCGTGACGGCTGGAACGTTGTTTACAGCGTCTCCATGGGCTTATAACGGCAAGATTTTTGCTCTTAGCGAAGATGGCGATACGTATGTGATTAAAGCGGGCTCTGAGTTTGAAGTGCTTGGGCGCAATTCACTTGGTGAGATGACGTTAGCGACGCCTGCTATTGCCAGGGGGAGTATTTTCTTGCGCACGGCATCGAAGTTGTACCGAATATCAGCAGATTAGATGGTGAATGATTGAACGGTGACGAAACCGAATGTAGGATTTATCGTTAAAGCAGTCTTTACGAATAAAAGGAGCGGTCTGATGATGAGAAGCCGTAAGTGTGTCTTGATAGCGATGTTACTACTTGTGCCTGTCGTGGGTGTTGCGCAATCCGGTAGCAATGCTTCAGACGAGGTTATGCGGACGCCTGATGGACAGCCAGACATATCTGGGATCTTTACGTTTCGGACGCTTACTCCACTCGAGCGACCGGCGGCACTTGCAGGACAAGATACGCTCGATGCCGAATCTGCGGCACAGTTTGAAGCATCAGAACGTATTCGCTTAAATCGCGATCTATTTGATCCCGAGAGTGGCGCGCCGAGTGCGGGGTATCAATCCAGGGCCGAGGGTGGTGTTCTTTCTTACAACGAATTTTGGTACGAACGCGGTATTGAATTGACATCCGATAAACGGACCTCGCTGATCATTGATCCTCCGGATGGACGGATACCCTTTACCGATAAGCACCGTGAAGAGCGTCGTGTTCGGAGACTTAACCTTCGAAATGGATTTGCCGATCATTACACGGACCGAAGTTTGGGCGACCGTTGCTTGATGGGATTCAATGCTGGACCACCCATGACAGCGGCGTCCTATAACAACAACGTGCATATCCTGCAGACGCCGGGGCAGGTTGTCATCATTAACGAGATGGTGCACAACGCACGCATTATTCCGATTGATGGGGGAGAGCATGGTTCGCTGCGGCAATGGTCAGGTGATTCACGGGCACATTGGGAAGGTGAAACGCTGGTTATCGAAACATTGAATTTTCGTACGGAAACCAGTTTGCGTGGGTCCACAAAAGACACGCATCTGATCGAGCGGTTCCGTCGACTCGATGCGGATACGGTGATGTATGAATTTACCGTTCAGGACCCAAATACATTGACGGCTCCGTGGACAGCGGCGATGCCACTTCGACGTACGGATGGCCCATTGTTTGAATATGCTTGCCATGAAGGAAATATTGGGATGGAAGGCATTATGGCTGGTGCTCGGCGCAAAAATCCTGAGAAAGTAGTTGTTGAGCAGTAGCTGGGCGTTCTGTTTCGAATTGTTTTTGTAGATAGTGAGATTAAACGTCTCGCGTCGGATGGTTTGGCGCGAGACGTTTTTTGTACCAACCCCACTTGTCAGATGTGGACGGTGACACCCTAAACGGGTAGGATTCTCTCGAAGGTTAGTAACTATGACGAGGGAGGTTGTCTCAATGACAAGCCGAAAAACAACAGGCTGGCTTACCGTAACGCTATTGATGGTCTCGCTTGCGATGGCGGGACAGGCGCAGGAATCTGGAGCGATGCGTACGCCAGACGGACACCCTGATATTTCAGGTACGTTTACGTTTCGAACCTTGACACCGATGCAGCGACCGCAGCAGTTTGCTGATCTTGAGACGCTTGACCAAGAGACGGCAGCTCAGTTTGAAGCGTCTGAGCGCATTCGTCAGAATCGAGACCTTTTTGATCCAGAAAGCGGCGCGCCGAGTGCCGGTTATCAGTCTCGAGCTGAGGGTGGAGTGCTTTCGTATAACGAATTTTGGTACGAGCGTGGGATCGAGCTAACCTCGGACAAGCGAACATCGCTAGTCGTTGACCCACCGAATGGTCGGATTCCGTATCGTGCCGAGTACCAAACTGCGGCGAGAATTCGCGGGTTGAATATGCGGAATGGATTTGCGGACCACTACACGGACCGCACACTGGCAGACCGTTGCATTATGGGCTTTAACGCAGGGCCGCCGATGGTTTCTAGTGCTTACAACAATAACGTCATGATTTTTCAGACGGCAGATTCCGTGGTTATTCTTAATGAAATGGTCCACAACACCAGAATTATTCCTATCGATGGGCGCGCGCATGGCGAGATCCCGCAATGGTCTGGGCATTCGAGGGGTCGGTGGGAAGGTGAGACACTGGTTGTTGAGACAAAGAACTTTTTGCGCGAGACAAGCCTCGGCGGATCATCGAAGGACACCTATCTGGTTGAGCGGTTTCGGCGGTTGGACGCCGATACCGTGATGTACGAGTTCACCGTTGAGGACGATAATAACTTTACGCGGCCATGGACGGCTACGATGCCGCTTCGGCGGACGGACGGACCATTATTTGAGTATGCCTGCCATGAAGGAAATATTGGAATGGAAGGCATTATGGCTGGAGCGAGACAGAAAAACACACAGGCCGTAACCGAATTACCAGATTAGCTTTGGGTTAAAGGACGAAGATTCGTTTAGCGACGTCGGCTCGTCTCAATCCGATTGAGGCGAGCCTTTTCTTTGGCTGTTGAGGAATTAGAACGATGCGGAATTGGCTACCATTTGTGATTATGACGATTGTTAGTTGGGGGACATATATTCCTACACTTCACCGGGGTCAGATGGGGCTTGGTGGCAGCGGTGTCCATGCCTTTCTTATGGTAGGTCTTGCGTATGTCCTGGTCGCGATAGCGGTGCCTGGTGTAATGGTGTTGCGTGCTGGATCGTGGAGTACTTTCACCCCTCAGGGCTCATTGTTTACGCTTGGCGCAGGAGTGCTTGGTGCGCTGGGTGCGTTGGGGATTGTTTTAGCGTTAGTCAATGGAGGACGACCTAACGTCGTCCCGCCGTTGGTATTCGCAGGGGCACCTATAGTCAGTGTGTTTGTTGCCATGCTCTATAATCCGCCGCGTGAATCTCCTTCACCTTTGTTTTTTGTGGGGATTCTGATGGCGGCCGCGGGTGCTTTTTTAGTCCTTTCGAATAGACCTCAATAGGACTGTAGATTCGCGAAAGATGTCGTTTGTATCTCGTCGGACGTTGTTAAGAGTTTTAGCGGCTCCGATGTATCTGCCTGTGTCGCTCGCAGGCCAGATGACAACCCACCGTGTTCCGAAGCCGCTCGATCCGAGCGCCGTGACGGAGAATTGGACGTCATTTCTGGGCCCCAGGTTTAATGCCGTTTCTGCTGAGACCAGGCTAAGCCGAATACTTC
>MDTE01049728.1_pt1 | contig 32514 bp, 34 predicted proteins | sample 811231 | NCBI WGS metagenome assembly MDTE01 (sample SAMN05326651, study PRJNA326480) | marine metagenome | isolation source: seawater | place: Indian Ocean: Red Sea | collected 2010 | reverse complement strand
TCTCCAATAGTAATTTCATTTTGGGCTACTTGGTGTAAACCTTGTATAAAAGAGTTAAATAATATTGCGGAAATTTATGATGATTGGCAAGAGAAAACCGGGGTAAAAATTATTGCCGTGTCAATAGATGATACTAGATCAATGTCTAAAGTAGCTCCATTTGTTAACTCATCGGACTGGCAATATGAGGTCTATTTAGATCCTAATGGCAACCTTAAAAGAGCTATGGGAGTTTCAACTGTCCCACATACTTTCTTACTTAATAAAAACAAAGAGATTGTTTGGCAACATAAATCATATGTTGAAGGAGATGAAGAAAAATTATTTAAAGAAATTAAAAAAATATCAAAATAGTTAATGAGAAATTTATCTGTTACATTTTTTTTATTTTTTTTCACAAGTGATTTATTTTCGCAAAATTTTAGTGGAGAATTTAATTCAAGTCTTCAGTCATACCAAGAAGATACAAAGATAGAGGCATCATCTGTTGATGAAATTATTCGTAATAATGCCTATTTAAATTTAAATTACTCAAAAGATAATTTTACTGCTGGACTGAGATACGAAAGCTATTTAAATGCTCTATTAGATTACAACCAAAATTTTAGAGGAAATGGGATTGCTTACAGATTTGCTACATATTATAATCAAGGATTAGAGATTACAGCAGGAAATTACTATGAACAATTAGGAAGTGGTTTAATATTTAGATCCTATGAAGATAAAGGATTAGGTATTGATAATAGCATGGATGGAATTAGACTAAAATACAATCCATATAATGGATTATATATTAAGTCATTTATTGGTAAAAGTAGAACATATTTCGAATATGCTGATGGAATCTTCAGGGGAGCAGATGCAGAAATAAATTTTAACGAATTGGTAAATAAATCATCTAAAACAACGCTTATTATGGGTGGTAGTTTTATTAGCAGATACCAACAAAGAAATAATGCAAAATTCGAAATCCCTCAAAATGTTGGAGCATTTTCCTCTAGAATAAATATTATTAGAGGTGGATGGAATTATTATGGAGAATATGCATATAAAATTAATGATCCTGGAAATTCTTTACAAGAAAAGAATATGAACTACGCCTCAGGAAATGCAATTCATCAAAATATTACTTTTTCAAAAAGAGGAATGGGATTCTCTGCACAATTCCAAAGAGTTGACAACATGAGTTTTTTATCTGATAGAGATAGTGATCAAAGAGCATACATAATCAATTATATCCCAACTCTTAGCAAACAACATACATATTCCTTAATGGCAATGTATCCATGTGCAACCCAGGCAGATGGAGAATTTGGAATGCAATTTGATGTATTTTATAAAATACAAAAAGGAACATTATTAGGTGGAAAATACGGTACAAAACTAGCTTTTAACTACTCAAAGATAAATTCATTGAATGGAGGACCGTCTTTTAAGAATGACAAAAGAGAACATAAACCTATGCTTATTAGTATCATAGGAGAAGATTTATTTTACAAAGACATAAATCTTGAAATAACTAAAAAAATAAATCGTAAGATTTCTACAAATTTTGTTTTTGCAAATCAAACATATAATAGAGATGTATTAGAAGGTAAAACTATTGGAGAGTATGGAATATTAAACTCAACTATATTTGTTAGTGACATTACATATAAAATTAAAAGCGGCCACAGTTTAAGAATTGAACTGCAAACATTAAAATCAAAACAGTTAGAAAAATCTGACCTTGGGAATTATGAAAATGGAATGATTGAACCATCTGAAGGTGATTGGTCGATGGCCTTATTCGAATATACAATATCTCCAAATTGGTTCTTTACAGTTCAAGATATGTACAACCACGGTCATGAATTAGAAGAAAAAAGATTACATTTTATGAATTTCTCAGCTGGTTTTCTAAATGGTTCACATAGATTTGAAATAGGATACGGAAAAAAGAAAGGAGGAATTTATTGTGTAGGTGGAGTTTGCAAACCTGTTTTTCCTTCAAATGGATTTAGTTTAAATATCTCATCAAGCTTTTAAAATGAAAAAAATTATTTTACCAGTATTATCAATTTTGTTTATGTACTCATGTGATGTTGTGGAAAGCCCATATACTAAAAATGATAATACAACAATAATTGATACATCATCAAATAATAGTTTTGTTAAAAAAATTATTGTTGAAGAGTTTACAGGTCATCTTTGCCCAGGGTGTCCTGAAGCAGCACGTGAGTTAGACTTAATATCTGAAGTGTATGGCGATCAAGTAATTCCAATTGCAATGCATGTTACTAAATCATTTGCTCGTCCATACACATCAAGTCAAGCTCCAAAATTTCAATATGACTTTAGAACATTTTGGGGAGATTATATTGATAACTTCTATGAAGTATCTTTGGATGGCCTTCCAAGAGGAATGATTAATAGAATTGGATATCCAAATAATCATAAAATTGGGTGGCAAGAATGGGCTAGTACTATTGAAAATGAATTGGCAAAGGAAATAAACTTTGGAATCTCTATTGAAACATCTGAAAATAATATCTCTGTAAATACTACTGTTACTGAGAGCATAGATGGAAATTTCAATATTGCTGTTTGCCTTATTGAAGACAATATAGTCAATTGGCAAAAAGATAGTACAGCTGAAGTTTCAGATTACATTCACAAACATGTTCTAAGATCGTATTTAATGGAAGAAAGTCTTTCAAATTCATCAAATTATTTAAGCAATCAAGAAATTAATAAAAGCATCTCATATAATTTAGAAAATCTTGAACAATATAATATAGAATATTCAGAAAATACTGTTGAATTAGGTAATGGAAATGCTGGTGGTTGGAATGAAGATTACTTGTATGTAGTTGCTTACATATATAACACAAGTACTAATGAGATTGTACAAGCTGAAAAACAAAAACTAAAATAACTACTATGAAAAAAATATATATCTTTTTATTCTCATGCTTTTTATTCTCATCAATAAAAAGTCAAATATTAACTCAGGACATGAATGAGGCTAACAAACTTATTGAAGCATATTTTTCTCCTCTAGCTGAAAGCTATGGAACAGGACTCAATAGCGGATGGTATAACACTGCAAAACCTCATAAACTTTTTGGATTTGATTTAACATTTAATTTAAATACTGTAATTATTCCAAACTCCGCTGAAAATTTTGAAATAGGCAGTAATTTTAATAATATCTTTACATCTTCAGAACAAGAGGCTGCAACAATTTTTGGTAGCTCATCCTCAACTAATATCACCTATTCTCCTAGTATTTCTGGGGAATCTTCTGTAAACTTTGAAATGCCAGGAGGTCTAAAAACTCCAGCTTTACCAGTTCCAATTATACAAGCTGGAATTGGATTAATTAAAAAAACATCTCTTGATTTTAGATACATGCCTATGCTTAATATTGGAGATGATATAAATGTAAACTTATATGGTTTTGGACTTAAACATGATCTGTTACAATGGATTCCTGCAATTGGTAATGCAATTCCAATGAGCTTATCGATCCAAGCTGGATATTCAGCACTAGAAACAGAACTTAGATTTGCAAATCATGATGTTTCTTTAAAAACTCAAGCTACAACAATCAATTTAGTTGCCTCTAAAAAAATTCTTATACTTACAGGATATGCTGGAGTTGGGTTTAATTCAACAAAAACAAATTTTAATGCTTCAACAAATTTTAATATTGATAACATAAGTTTTTCTGAATCATTAGATATTGATTTTGAATCTAACAATGATTTTCGAGCAAATATTGGCCTTAGAGTTAATTTAGCTGTAATCACAATGCATGCAGATTATACTTTTTCTAAATATCCAACTGCAACTTTAGGCCTTGGAGTTAGTTTAAGATAGTATATGCGTAAAATAATTTTAACTGGTTTAATTTTATTTTTTTGTTATAGCAGTAAATCCCAAAAATTTGACGGTGGAATAATTGGAGGTGTCTGTATTTCTCAAGTAAGTGGAGATGATCTAGCTGGATTCAATAGCTTGGGATTAGTATTTGGTGGTTTTTCAAATATCAAAATTTCAAATAAAAGCAAATTACAAATAGAGATGATTTATAGTCAAAAAGGAAGTGGAAACTTAAATATTAACAACATTCAACATTCAGATTATTTAAAACCATATATCAGAATGTCATACTTTGAAATGCCCATCTTTTATAAATATCTTCAAAATAAAGATCTAGAATTTGAGATAGGGGTAGCGACAGCATATTTAATTGATGGCTATTTCAAAGATACTTACGGCAAGATAGATAATTCAAGTTCCTCTCCGTTTACTGAATATGATTTAGGAATATCTTTAGGTATCAATTATTGGCTGACAAATAATCTTTCATTAAACACAAGATATACAAATTCAATTATACCAATAGGTAAAGAAGACTATAATTTGAGTAATATTTATTCCAATAACTATGTAAATAAAGGAAAATATAACTCAGCAATTAATTTTACAATACAATACAATTTTAAAAAATGAAAAAAAAACACAAAATTATTATATCAGTAACTGGAGCAAGCGGAGCAATATACGCCAAAGTTTTATTTGATAAATTATTACAGATTAAAAATCAAATTGAAAAAATAGGCGTTGTAATGTCTGATAATGCAAAATATGTTTGGTTTCAAGAACTTTCAAATAAAGACTATAAAAATTATCCTTTTGATTTTTATAATAAAATGGATTTTAAGGCTCCATTTGCTAGTGGTTCAGCTAACTATAACACTATGATAGTTTGTCCATCATCCATGGGAACATTAGCTAGAATTGCAAATGGCATCAGTAATGATCTGACAACTAGATCTGCAGATGTTATTCTTAAAGAAAGGAGAAAGTTAATTATTGTTGCTAGAGAAACACCATTAAATTTGATTCAAATTAACAATATGAAAAAGATAACTGAGTCAGGAGGGATTATCTGTCCTGCAACACCTTCTTTTTATAGTCATCCTAAAAATTTTGAAGAATTAGCCAGTACTGTTATTGATAGAGTAATTCATCTAGCTGGGCTTGATTATGATTCATATAGATGGGGAGAATCACAATAAAACTTTGTATTTTAAGTTATTACTAAAAAAAAATATGCTTGAATTTAGTAAATTGATACTTAAAAAAGTAAGCTTTTGCAAAAACTTATTTAAAAAGGAACTGATAAAAAGTATTAAATGGATCAAAAAAAAAGAAGTTGTAAAGCTTAAAATTTGGGCTCTTGCTACGTTTTATCAGTTTGAAACAATAATCTTGGAAGTCTTTAATCAGTAGTTTAAAACAAATTTTGTTGGTTATTGTCAGATTTATTTATCCCTAAGTGTTTATACGCTAAATCAGTAGCTTGCCTTCCTCTGGGTGTTCTCATTATATAACCTTCCATTATTAAAAAAGGTTCGTAAACTTCTTCAATTGTTCCTGCCTGCTCACCAACGGCTGTCGCAATAGTAGTTAATCCAACTGGTCCGCCCTTAAATTTATCTATAATTGTAGTTAAGATTCTGTTATCCATTTCATCTAATCCATGCTCATCAACATTAAGAGCATCTAGAGAGTACTGTGTAATTTTCTTGTCTATCTTTCCATCACCCTTAATCTGAGCAAAATCTCTAACTCTTCTTAACAAAGAATTAGCAATTCTAGGTGTCCCACGACTTCTTCCGGCTATCTCTTTTGACGCATCATTATTTATTAGTATATCTAAAATAGATGCTGAACGAGTTACAATTTGTGATAACAAATTTATCTTATAATATTCTAATCTACAGTTAATACCAAATCTGGCTCTTAAGGGAGAGGTCAGTAGTCCAGATCGAGTAGTTGCTCCAATTAAGGTGAATGGATTAATTTTAATCTGTACAGTTCTCGCATTAGGTCCAGATTCAATCATAATATCAATTTGATAATCTTCCATGGCTGAATATAAATACTCTTCAACAATAGGGTTTAATCTATGAATTTCGTCTATAAATAAAACATCTCTTTCGTCCAAATTAGTTAACAAGCCAGCTAAATCTCCTGGTTTATCTAAAACAGGACCAGAAGTTACCTTTATATTTACGTTAAGTTCATTAGAAATAATATTTGCTAAAGTTGTTTTACCTAAACCAGGGGGGCCATGAAGTAGAACATGATCTAATGCTTCCTCTCTTTTTTTGGCTGCAGCAATAAATACTTCTAAATTACTTACAATTTTTTCTTGACCATCAAAATCTGAAAATAATTTTGGACGTAGCGCCTTTTCAATTTCTTGATCTTCATTTATAAAATCATCTTGATTTTTATCGATATCATTCATCATAAACAAATTTAAGAATAAAAAAGAGTCAGATTATTCTGACTCTTAAAAATATATCAACAATTAAATAACTTAAACTTTAAGTATGTAAATGCTTAGATTCATCAATAAAAGGATGATTTTTTGGTTCTAAAGGCTGCTTTGTTAAAGCTTTCATTGTTAAATAAATAAATAAGCCACTAAAACCTAAACCTATACCAATCTCAACAAATCCTATTTGACCATGGTCAAACAGAGTACCAGGGACAATAAGTAAATACGAATTTAACCAATGTCCAATCAAAATTATTATACTAACAAAAACTAAACGAGTATTATTTCTCTTAGCATCTCTACTCATTAATAATAAGATTGGTAGCAAGAAATTTATTGCCATACTAAACCAAAATAAAAATCTATAATTTGAAACATCTATTCTTGCATTGTAATAAGCAACCTCTTCAGGAATGTTTGCATACCATATTAACATAAATTGTGAAAACCACATATATGTCCAAACAAGTGAGAAGGCAAAAATAAATTTTCCTAAATCATGTATGTGACTATCATTGACATTTGGAAGATATCCATTTCTTTTTAAATAAAGTGTAAACAAATATATTGCTGTAAATCCTATTGCAGCCCATTCAGCAAAAATATACCAACCAAATAATGTAGAAAACCAGTGAGTATCAATTGACATAATCCAATCCCAAGCAGCCATAGAAGAAGTAACGGCAAAAAACACAATAAACCAAGCAGATGATCTTACTGCTTTTTTATGAACAGATGTTCCTCCTTGCAAATCTTCTAATATTGATAAAGACCTTAATTTTTTAGCAAAATAATTCCATACTAGAATATATATAGCAGTACGAACAATAAAAAAAGTGGCATTCAGATAGGGCTCCTTACCTGCAATAATTTCATCATACTCTTTATTTCCTACTTCCATTATTCCTTCATGAAGCCAATGGTATATATGGTTCCAATGTAAAATAGCTGCAAGTACAATAAAGAACATAATTCCTGTAAATACTGGAAGTGAAGACATAATTGCTTCAGGTACTCTTTTTAAAACAATTGACCATCCAGCCTCAGAAACATATTGCAATGCAATAAAGAAAACTGCAAATAAGGAAATTCCTAAAAAAAAGTATGTATTAAATAATAAAGCTGGCCATGCTCTATGTGAATCAGAAAAAAAGCCAATAATTAAAGCAAGAATTCCAATACCCATTAAGTACATTGTTAAATCTTTTGCTTTTTTACTAATTTTAAACATCATAATAAATTTTATTCAGAACCGTAAGTCTGTAATTCTTCTTGTATATAATAAATTATCTTCCATCTTTCAGTCTCAGTTAGCTGAGATGCATGCTGACCCATTGCATTTAATCCATATGTTATAGCATGGAAAATGTGTCCTTCTTTTAGTTGATTCATTGGAAGTCCTGTTCTTCTTAAACCTGAGGCATCATTATAAGCAGGTATTGCGTTTACTTCAGCACTGTATGCAGGATTTTTAGTCTTTGTAACTGGTCCATCTCCTAAGCCCGTCTCACCGTGGCAGTGTGCACACATCATATCATATAAAATCTTTCCTTCATTTAGTGTTAAATCATTTTTCACAAAAGGTACTGAAGTGATATTTCCATACAAGTCAACTTCAAGAATATTTTCAGGATATGTGATTTCATCACCTGCTCTAAGATAATCCTCATCTGACTTACCATATTTAATTCCTTTGGCATCTCTGAATGTAGACAAGTACCCTCTAGGAATAGTCCCCTCTACAGGAATTCCTGAATAATTTTTTATATTATTTTCTTCATATGTCTCAATACTTGGTGATCTATACATATTTGGCATAAATTCATAGCCAGGATGTTTTTCGTCTCCACATGAAGTATATAACAAAATTGTTATCAAAAATAAACCAGCTATTTTAACTTTATTAATCATTTTCCTTTTCATTAATTTCAGTAGCTCCTGTTTTTTTCAACATTTTTTTAATCGTATCAGTATCTCCATCTATTTCTATTTCCATCAAGAATTTGTCGTCAGTAGTTCTGGGATCAGGACTTAACTCTTTTGAACCTGGAAATAAACCACACCTAATTAAATAGGTAATAGACATTAAATGACCAGCAAAAAGAACTGTAAGTTCAAACATTACAGGAACAAACGATGGTAAGTTATGATAAAAAGTCCAATTTGGCTTCCCTCCAATATTCATTGGCCAACTTTTATATGCACCAGAAATCATAATATAATAAATTAAAGTTGCCCCAAAAGTAAATCCTATACAACCATAAATAAAAGCGGTGATTGCCATTCTTGTTTCTTTTAATCCTAAAGCTTTATCTAATCCATGAACTGGAAATGGAGAATAGACCTCCTTTATTTCAATATTATTAGATCTGATCTCTTTAACAGAGGATAACAATACCTCCTCATCATCAAAAATACCATATATTGTTGTCTTATTCTTCATTACTTTTTATTTTTATATTCAGAGCCAGAAGATTTCACAATAGTCTTTAATTCAGCTTGAGCAATAACAGGGAATGTTCTAGCGTATAAAAGAAATAAAACGAAGAAAAATCCAATTGTACCTAAATAAATACCGATATCTATATAGGACGGAGAAAACATTGTCCAAGCTGAAGGCAAGTAATCTCTATGTAAAGATGTAACAATAATCACAAAACGCTCAAACCACATTCCAATATTAACAAATATTGAAAGAATAAAAGTTGCAACAAAAGATGTCCGAATAGATTTAAACCAATACAACTGTGGCGTGACAACATTACAACCCATCATAATTGCATAAGCCCACCAATAAGGACCTGTAGCTCTATTAAGGAATGCGTACTGTTCGAATTCTACTCCTGAATACCAAGCCATAAATAACTCTGTTATATATGCTGTTCCAACTAGAGAACCAGTTAATAAAATGATTATATTCATATACTCAATATGCTTAATTGTAATATAGGACTCCAAACTAACAACCTTACGCATAATAATTAATAAAGTCTCAACCATAGCAAATCCAGAAAAAAGAGCTCCTAAAACAAAATAAGGAGGGAATATCGTAGTATGCCATCCAGGGATAACAGAAGTTGCAAAATCCATGGATACAATTGAGTGTACAGAAAATACAAGAGGAGTACAGAGACCAGCTAAAACTAGAGAAACCTCTTCAAATCTTTGCCAATGTTTTGCTCTTCCAGTCCACCCAAAAGATAAAAATGCATATAATTGCTTCTTCATTGGAGCAACTTTCGCACTCATTCTATCTCTTAACATAGCAAAATCAGGAATCAATCCTATATACCAAAAAACAACAGAGACAGACAAATAAGTTGAAATTGCAAAAACATCCCATAAAAGAGGAGAATTAAAATTAACCCATAAAGATCCGAACTGATTAGGGATCGGAAGAACCCAATACGCTAACCATGGTCGTCCCATATGAATAAGTGGAAAAAGACCAGCCTGAACAACACCAAAAATTGTCATTGCTTCAGCAGACCTATTTATGGCCATTCTCCATTTCTGTCTAAATAATAATAAAACAGCTGAAATCAAGGTCCCTGCATGACCAATACCAATCCACCAAACAAAATTTGTTATATCCCAAGCCCAGTCAATAGTTTTGTTAAGTCCCCAAGCACCAATTCCAGTTCCAATTGTATATGCCATACAAAGAACCCCCCAAATAAATAATATAAAAGATAATGAAAATAATATCCACCAATATTTATTGGCTTTCCCTTCAACAGGCAATGCAACATCCTTCGTAATATCGTGATAAGTTTTATTACCTATAATTAATGGATCTCTTATTTCTGACTCTTTATGCATCTTTGTACTTAAGATTTATTTCTAATTTTTGTTTGATAAAATACAGAAGGAGCTGTATTTAAATGATCTAAGAGATGATACGCTCGCTCATCTTTTTTAAGACTCGAAATCTCATGCTCTTCATTATTAGCATCACCAAAAACAATTGCTCCAGTTGAACAAGCTGCAGAACAAGCTGTTTGTACATCTTTATCTTCTAAAGGTTCTCCTTTGATCTTTGCTTTTAACTTAGTTGCTTGAATCATTTGAATACACATGCTACACTTTTCAATTACTCCTCTTGATCTTACAGTAACATCAGGATTAAGAACCATTTTACCATAATCATCATTCATATTAAAATCAAACTCTTCGTTATCTGAATACTGGAACCAATTGAATCTTCTAACCTTATAAGGACAGTTATTAGCACAGTATCTAGTTCCTACACATCTATTGTATGTCATATGGTTTAAACCTTCAGCACTATGAGTAGTAGCTGCAACAGGACAGACTGTCTCACATGGTGCATGATTACAATGTTGACACATTACTGGCTGAAAGACAACTTCTGGATTTTCTGAAGGATCTTCCATTTCTGAATACATTGTAATTGCAGATGTGTTGTCTTTTTTTGCTTTTTCTTTGGTCATTTCAGAAGAAAAATATCTATCTATTCTTAGCCAGTGCATATCTCTAGATTTTCTTACTTCTTCTTTCCCTACAACAGGAACGTTATTTTCTGCATGGCATGCTATCACGCATGCAGCACATCCGGTACACATTGTAAGATCAATAGACTGGTTCCAAAAATGACCTGTTTTATGATCATGGTCGTCCCATAGTGATATCTTATTTGGCGGTTGTTTCCCTTCATGTGTTGATAAAAGGAGTGGCTTATTTCCTGAACTAGGATCTTTAATATATTCAGACAAACTAGTTTCTTTAACAATCATATCTCTTCCCATCATTGTATGATGCAATTGAGTTGCAGCAAATTCATATTCTCCTTCAACTAGCTTAATTTTAGCAGTACCATTTCCAAGTTTAAACGCATTAAAACCAATGCCATTTCCGCATTTTCCAGCTTTTGTTCTACCATATCCAATTGCCATGGAAACTGTGTTGTTCGCCTGACCTGGCTGAATCATAACAGGTACATTTTTAAAAGTTGTTTTATTAACAGTAATATTAACCAAACTACCATTCAATGCACCGTTGGACACATTCCAATTTTTAACCCCTAACTTTCTTGCAGTTGAAGCAGACATGGTCAAATAATTATCCCAACAAGCTCTGGAAAGAGGATCAGGTAATTCTTGTAGCCATGGATTATTAGATTGTTGGCCGTCTCCCATAGAAATTTTTTCTGACATCTGGAATTCTATACCCTTGGAATTACTTGATGAAGATAATTTTCTATTATCTATATTAAAATTATATTTACTAGAGTAGACAGGTTCTTCAAAAATACAGTAACCATCATGAACTGCATTATCCCAATCCTTAGTTACAGGATTCAACTTATTTCTTTTTCTTTCTAAAATATCATTATCTACTCCTTTTTTCCATTCTGAATACGTATCATTTGAAGCAATCCATTCAGCCAATGGATATCCTAAATAATAATCTTTAAGAATAGTATAATAATCTGTTTCTTCTGAAGTCCACTTAAGTAAACAATTTTGAATCTGTCTTGATTTAAATAGAGGAGCAATTGTAGGTTGCATAAAAGTATAAAGCCCGTGTTTAGGATGTGCATCACCCCAGCTTTCAAGATAATGACTATCAGGAATACAATAAGTCATTTTTGAAGCCGACTCGTCGTTGTAAAGAGAACAAGCAATTTTTAAATCAACATTTTTTAGTCCAGAAACATATTTTTTGGAATCTTGTAAAGTGTATACAGGATTTACATTGTGAGTTATTAAGGCTGCAACTTCACCATTATTCATGTCATCTAATAGTGCGCTAATTTTACTATCGTCACCTTTCTTTAAGTAAGAAGGTTTACTAATTGACATCGTATAATCATAATTCCCTAGTTCATAATTTATGGCATTGACTAATTCTTGTACGCTTGTATTATTGTTATCACATACAACAATAGATCTTCCTCTAGAGCTATCAAGTTTTTCAACTATCTTCTTTAACCTTTTATCTGTTTGAGATTTATCAGTATTTTTTAAATTCTCATATAAATTTTTAATAAGATCAATTTGCTCTGAAGGCTTAATCTGTATTCTTTCATCAGCATTAGATCCAGTAAGTGTTAATGTAGATTCAATTTGATAATGCTTAGACATTTTTCCATTTTTTGGATTTCTTCCTCTAACATAATCTCCTTCATTTTCCGGGGACCCCCAATTACCAATAAAATCTGCTCCAAATGAAACGATCACTTCTGGTTTATCAAAATGATAATTTGTTAATGCTCTTACTCCAAAAACGTTTTCATTTGCTTCTAAAATTGAACTTGAAGATGTAGAATCTAGTTGAACATGCTCAGTTCTTGGATATTTTGATAAAAATTTAGCTATTATTTTTTCTGTTGATGGACTTAAAACAGTTGGGGTTAAAATAACAACTTTTCTTTTTTCACCAGATTTTATAATACCATCTAAAGAGTTAATAATTTCCTTATCTATTTTAGAATATGATATCGATTTTCCATTCTTTGTAGGATTTTTTAATCTGGATGAATCATATAATGATAAAACTGAAGCTTGAACTCTTGCATTCGTACTTGTTTTATTTGCTTCAATCTTGATCGGTCTTCCTTCACGAGTTTTCACGAGTATTGATGCAAAATCATGACCATCATACATAGTAGTAGCATAAAAGTTAGCTACCCCTGGAATAATTTCTTCTGGCTTAGTTACATAAGGTATTGATTTAACAATTGGAGCCTCACAAGCTACTAATGTAGCAGCTGCTGTACTAAAGCCTAAGAACTTTAAAAAGTCTCTTCTGGATGTACCATTGGATGAAACTTTATCTGATGACAAAAACTCATCAACAGGTATCTCTTCAACAAACTCATTCTGCTCAAGTTTCTTAACAATAGAACTGTTATTTAAATCAGCTAAGCCTTTCCAGTATTTTTTTGTTTTAGTCATCTTATATTTAATTCTACTTTAATAATGGCATTTACCACATTCCAGTCCACCAATTTTATCTACCGTTATTTTTTCTCCTTTATATTTCTTCTTTAATTTTCTATGTAATTCAGCATAGTAATCATTTCCTTCAAAATTTACCTCTGTTTCTCTGTGACATTCAATACACCAACCCATGGTAAGCTCAGAATGCTGTTTTACAACATCCATTTCTTCAATTGGGCCATGGCATTCTTGACATTCAAGACCAGCAACATTAACGTGCTGAGAATGATTAAAATATGCTAAATCAGGTAAATTATGAATCCTTACCCATTCAATAGGTTTCTGTTTGTATCCAGGAATATATTTTTTTGTCTTTGGATCGTAACCAACAGCATCGTAAATCTTTTGGATTTCAGCAGTTCCAGATGGACCTTCTGCTATACTATTGTGACAATTCATACAAACATTAACTGAAGGAATTCCTGAATGTTTTGATTTGCTCGCTGATGAGTGACAATAGTTACAATCTATTCCGTATTCACCAGCATGTAATTTATGTGAGAATGCTATTGGCTGATCAGGCTGATAATTTGTCATTACTCCAACACCCATCATTGCATCGTATACAAACTTTAGTATGATTATAACTACAAAAAGACCAACAAAAACTTTATTTACTGTCTTTGAGAAGAACGAAGAGACACTAGATTTTACTGAAGTGGTTTCTTCATCTAAACCTTTCTTCAAACTATCTTTAACAGAAATCAAAATATATGTCAAAATCAACAAAACTAAAGCTAGAATCATTAATTGAGTAGACCCTTTCATACCATCATCTTCTAATACACCACCAGCAGCATCTGCTGTAATATCAGAAGATTCTTCAGGTGGTGGTGGGTTTTGAAGATATGCATACAATGATTCATGTTCCGCATCAGTAAAGTCAAAACTAGCCATTGCAACCTTATCAAATCTCTCCCAAACTTCTATAGCATCTTTATCACCAGATTTTATTAGGGCTTGAGAATTAGTGATCCACTTTTTCAACCACTCTTTACTTCTTCTTTGCGTAACACCTTTTAACGAAGGTCCTTGTCCAATGGCGTCAGAATCAACATAATGACATTTAGCACACTCTTGTTTGAAAATAGCAGCTCCCGCTGCTACATCTTGAGAATAAGATTTATTACAAAATAAAAATAGAACTGTTGTAAAAAAAATGTATTTAGAAACTCTTGTTATCTTCATCATTAAATCAAATTCGCGGCAAATTTATAATTTTATCATTATTCTACAATTACACATATTGTTGTTTTCATTAATTTATATTCATTCTAAATAACATATAGGTTTTATAATGAATTTACCTCAACAACTTCCTTTACTTCAGGAACTGCGGTTTTCACTGCAACTTCAACACCATTTTTCATAGTCATTGAACTAATATTACAGCTACTGCAAGCCCCTATAAGCTTAACTTTTACAACCCAATCATCAGTTAACTCTAAAAAACGAATATCTCCTCCGTCACTCTCCAAAAAAGGTCTTATTTCAGAAAGTGCATTTTCTATTCTAGATATTATATTTTTATCAGTGATCATATATTTATTTTGAACAACCTTTTTTATTAGTTAACTCTACAGCTTTTGTTGGTGCTAATTTAACATTTCTTTTGTTAACTGCAGCTACTATTTCTTTAGTCATACTTAAAAATTCTATCGCTATAGGGGTCGATCCTTGTAATAAAGCCGGCCTTCCTGCATCAGCAGCTTCCCTTACTGATTGCACTAAAGGAATTTGCGCTAAAAGTTCAATATTCATATTTTCTGCTAGTTCCTTTCCGCCATTTTTTCCAAAAATATAGTACTTATTTTGCGGCAACTCGGCAGGAGTAAAATAAGACATGTTTTCCACTAATCCTAAAACAGGGACATTGATGCTATCCATCTTAAACATACTAATACCTTTTTTTGCATCTTCTAAAGATATGTTCTGAGGTGTTGTTACTACAACAGCTCCAGTAATAGGTATAGATTGTACTAATGAAAGATGAATATCTCCTGTTCCTGGAGGCAAATCAACAAGAAGATAGTCCAACTCTCCCCAATGAGCATCCCAAATTAGTTGATTAAGAGCTTTAGATGCCATTGGACCTCTCCAAACAACGGCTTGATTACTTTCTGAAAAAAAACCAATCGACAGCAATTTCACACTATAGCTTTCAAGAGGCTTTATCTTAGACTTTCCATCAATGGTAATTGCACTTGGCACTTCTCCTTGTAAGCCAAACATTATATGCATTGAAGGCCCATAAATATCTGCATCAATAACTCCGACCTTATAGCCTAAATCAGCTAAACCTACAGCAAGATTTGCTGTAATTGTTGATTTTCCAACACCTCCCTTACCTGAAGATACAGCTATAATATTTTCTACTCCTGGAATAGCATTACCTCTAATCTTAATATCTTTCTTAGGAGCCACAACTTTCAAGTGAATTTTTACATTTAAGTCATTAGATATTTCGTCCTTAATTGTACTAATACAGTCTCTTTCTACTCTTTTTTTATATTGCAATGTTGGGATTTTAATCTCAACATCAATATCTATATCATTTCCAAAAATCTGAATATTCTTAATTGCTCCACTATCAACAATATTTGAACCTTCATTAGGAAGAGTTATCTTTCGCAGAGCAGATGTTATAATGTCTTTTGTTATTTTCATTAATTACTAATTACTGCAAAGATAATGCATAAAAATTGTTTAAAAAAATCAAAGCAAATACCATAATTAATTTATAGAAAATCTTAAGTAAGTAATTGGAAGGCCTTGCTCTAAATAAATATTTTCATAGTGAGTTTTAATATCATGATTTTCAATAAAATTATTAGATGAATACAAATCATGTGTACTTTCCTCTAAACAATACCCAAGAGAAGTGATAATTCCTAAAGTATATCCATGCAAAAATTGACTATCAGTTTTTAAATGAATTTTACTATTCTTTTTTAGTATGTTTTTATATCGATCAAGAAAATTTGGATGAGTCAAACGCTTTGTTCCTCTTCTTTTTTTGATTTGTGGATCAGGAAAAGTTATCCATATCTCGTCAATCTCATTTTTTGAAAAACACGCTTCAATCCAATCAATTCGAATTCTTAAAAATGCGACGTTAAATAGATTTTCTTCTAATGCTTTTGAAGCTCCTTGCCACATTCTGGCTCCCTTTATATCAATACCTATAAAATTTTTATTTGGGTATTTTTTTGCTAAAGCTACAGTATATTCACCCATACCACAACCTAGCTCTAGCACAATTGGGTTAGTATTACCAAAATACTTTTTAGACCAATTTCCCTTCATCAAATATTCAGATCTCAACTCATCCAAATCAGGCTGAAAAACATTCTTAAATGTCTTCATTTCTGAAAATTTTCGAAGTTTATTTTTAGGCAATTTTGTTCAGTTTGGAGCAAAAATAGTTTCTTTTAACTATTTTCGATGCGTGAAAACAAAAAAAAGAATTCTTATCTCTCCTCTTGACTGGGGTATTGGACACGCTACAAGATGCGTGCCAATCATAAAAGAATTATTAAAAAGAGACTATGAAGTAGTGATTGGCGCTGAAGGAAGACCAATGAAATTACTTATTCAAGAGTTTCCAGAATTAGAGATAATTCGTTTTACAGGATATAATATTAACTATTCTAAATACCTGCCTGCCACTACAAGCATTATTTTTCAAATTCCTAAAATATTTTGGAACATAAAAAGAGAAAATAAAATTTTAGACAAAATCATTGATGACTATAAAATCGATGGAGTTATTTCTGATAGTAGATTTGGTCTTTACACGAAAAAAGTTCCGTGTGTATTCTTAACGCATCAATTAAAAATTAAATCACCATTTTTTGAAAAATATCTTCAAAATTTAAATTACAAATTTATAAACAAGTTTAATCAATGCTGGATAGTAGATGATAAAAAAAATAATCTTGCAGGAGAGTTATCTATGCCTAAGTTTTTTCCAGAAAACTACAAATATATTGGACCCTTATCAAGATTTGAAAACATAGAAGAAGAAAAAAAATATGACATTTTATGTTTAATTTCTGGCCCCGAGCCTCAAAGGACAGTATTTGAAAAAGGATTAATTAAAGCAATAAAAAAAAGACAAGAAAAAACACTAATTATACTTGGGAAACCTGAGCAAAAATTCTCTAAAAAAACAAGTAATATTACAATTAAATCTCACTTGAATGCTAGAGAACTTAATAAAGCAATAATAGAATCTGATTTTGTGATAAGCAGATCTGGATACTCTACAATTATGGACTTAGTCAAACTTGGAAAAAAAGCATTTTTTATTCCTACTCCAGGACAAACTGAACAAGAATATTTGGCTAAATATTTTTTTGAAAAGAAAATTTGTTACTATCAAAAACAAGAAAATTTTGATTTAAACAAAGCTCTAAATAAATCTAAAGACTATAGAGGATTTTCTAAAATAAATACGAAAATAGAATGGGAGAGTTTATTTTCCCTTTTCTAAAATAAATGAAAATGTCGAGCCTATATCCTTTGTACTTCTAACATTTATAGTTTGATTATGTCCTTCAAGAATATGTTTAACAATTGCAAGACCTAGTCCAGTTCCTCCAATCTCCCTAGAACGATTTTTATCAACTCTGTAAAATCTTTCGAAAAGACGATCCAAAGAATCTTCTTCAATACCTATCCCATTGTCCGAAACTTCTATTAACATATTATTATCCATATTACAGAATCTAATTATAGTTTCACCTCCTTCTTTTCCATACTTAATAGAATTACTTAATAAATTAATAAAAACCTGTTGTATCTTATCTCTGTCACCTATTGCAAAATTTGTTTGACATTCGTTAACAACTTTTAGCTTGATATTCATTTCATTTGCTTTCAATTCTAATGCCTCTGTGGCTTCATTTGCAAGCTGAACAATGTTAAATGACCGAAAATCTAAAGAGAACTGCTCAGTTTCTAAACGAGAAATAACTTCCAAGTCTTCGACAATGTTAATCATTCTATCTACACTTTTATTTGCTCTTTCAAGATATTTTAAGTTTATATTTTTATCAGCTAAACCTCCATCTAACAAGGTTTGAACATATCCTTGAATATTGAAAATAGGTGTTTTTAGCTCATGAGACACATTACCAAGAAACTCTCTTCTATAACCCTGATCTTGCTTATATGCGTTTAACTCTTCTTCTTTTGCATTTGCCCACTCCTCTGCCTCTTGCTCAACTTTTTCAATATTCATTTGGCTTAGATTTGAGGTCCCCTTGAATTTGTAAATATTTTTATAGATTATTCGAATTTTCTCAAAAAAAAGTCTTTTTAAAAAGTAGTAAATCAAAATAAAATATAGAATGAAAAGGATGATATACCAAAGCAAAGAATTGTCGCTTATTAAATGTGAACAGATTGTTGCAAGAAGTATAATTATTATACTTAAGAATAATGATATTTTAAGTGGTGTGTTTAAACGCATAATTTATATATCAAATTTGTAGCCAACTCCCTTAACTGTCTTTATGTGATGATCTCCAATTTTTTCTCTTATTTTTCTAACATGAACATCTAATGTTCTATCGCCAACATGCGCCTCCCCCCAAATATTAGCAATGATATCCTCTCTTAAGAAAACTTTTCCAGGTACTGTCATAAGATAATACAAGAGCTTAAATTCTTTTTTAGCTAAATGAATTTTGTTGTTTTTAAAAATTAATTCATACTTATCTATGTCTATGTGAAGATCGCCAATTTTTATTACTTTTTGTTGCGACTTATGACTAGTAGTTCTTTTTAGTAAAGCCTTAATTCTACTTATTAGCAGCTTAGGTTTTATCGGCTTGGTAACATAATCATCGGCTCCAGCAGCAAAGCCAGCTAACTCTGAGTATTCTTCACCACGTGCAGTTAAAAAAAGAATTAATACATCAGAAAGAGATGGTATTTCCCTTATTTCGCTACAAGTTGAAATACCATCCATTTCAGGCATCATAACATCAAGTATAATTAGATCAGGTTTAAATCTTTGCGCAATATCTACAGCAAGCTTTCCATTATTAGCTGTTTTTACTACAAAACCTTCCTTTTTGAGATTATAAGAAAGAAATTCTAAAATATCATACTCGTCATCTACTAATAATATTTTCATTTTTTTTTTTTTAAAAATACATAAAGTATTAAAATAATTTACAAATAGAAAAAAAGTTAACAATAAATTAATATACAATTAAAGCAAACTTAAAATTAAACCCCCTCAACATTTATATGTTTGCAACATAAATAACCAAAACATAAAAAGATGAAAAAAATAAAAATTACACTACTTAGTATATTAACAATGCTTATTGCGACAGCAATAATGATATCTTGTGGATCTGATGAATCTTCAGATTCTAAATTAGCTGGTGATATTAAAATTGATGGGTCAAGTACTGTATACCCAATAACTGAAGCAGTTGCAGAAGAATTTAGAGCTGTTCATCCTAAGGTTAGAGTTACTGTTGGAGTTTCAGGAACTGGTGGAGGATTTAAAAAATTTGCAAGAAATGAAACTCAAATCAGCAATGCTTCTAGACCTATTAAAGAAAAAGAAGCTGCTAATTGTAAAAAAAATAAAGTTTCTTATTTAGAGTTAAGTGTTGCATATGATGGCCTATCCGTTATTGTTAATCCGGAAAATGATTGGGTTGATTATCTAACGATGGATGAACTAAACAAAATATGGCATCCTGATGCACAAAATAATGTAAAATATTGGAGTCAAGTTAGAGAAGGTTGGCCTAAGGAAGAAATTCGATTATTTGGACCTGGAACAGCATCAGGAACATACGATTACTTTGCAGAAGTAGTATGCGGAAAGAAAGTTGGCACAAGAGGGGACTATACTGCTTCAGAAGAAGATCATGTTCTTGTTCAAGGAGTTGCTGGTGATAAATATGGACTTGGATTTTTTGGTTTAGCATATTACGAAGAGAATAAAGACAAACTAAAGTTAGTTGGAGTTGATAATGGTAATGGCCCAATCAAGCCAAGTATGAAAACAGTTTCTAATGGAACATATGAACCGTTAGCGCGTCCAATTTTTATATATGTAAACAATAGTGCTAAAGATAGAGAAGAAGTAAAAGAATTTGTAAACTTTTACTTAGACAATGCTGGTTCTCTTGTAAAAGATGTAGGTTATATTCCACTAACAAAGGATGAATATGCTAAAGAAAAAAAGAAATTTGCAAACTATTTGAAAAAATAATTTAGTAGTAATTAGTTTTCATTACTTTTGGAAAGCAAAATTCGAAGTTAAAACTTTGAATTTTGCTTTATTTATCTTTTATGAATAAAGAAATTAAAGAAAATATAATTGAAATCATATTAAAACTGACTGCAGTAGTTACTATACTAACAACTATAGGAATAATATGGGTGCTTTTAAGTGAATCAATAGAATTTTTCAAAGAAGTTTCACTTAAAGAATTTATTACTGACAAAGAATGGACGCCGCTATTTGCAAATAAACATTACGGAATACTTCCTCTAGTAGCCGGAACTTTGCTCACAACAGTGATTGCAATCTCTGTTGCTTTACCAATTGGAATTACTATTGCTATATATCTAAGCGAATATGCCCCAAAAAAGTTAAGAAAAATCATAAAACCATTATTAGAAGTACTTGCAGCAGTTCCTACAGTAGTTTACGGATTTTTTGCTTTAATGGTAGTTACTCCTTTTTTACAACAAATAATTCCTAGTATGTCAGGTTTTAATTCATTGTCTGCTGGAATTGTCATGGGAATTATGATTATTCCATTTGTTAGTTCTTTAAGTGAAGATGCTTTAAGCGCAGTACCTAAATCATTAAGAAATGCATCATATGGACTTGGAGCAACAAGATTTCAAACTGCATTTAAAGTAATGGTTCCTGCAGCTTCATCTGGAATTATTGTATCAGTGATTTTAGCTTTTTCGAGAGCAATTGGAGAAACTATGATTGTTGCAATTGCAGCTGGACAACAACCTAGACTTACTGCCAATCCACTGGTTCCTGTTGAAACAATTACAGCATACATCGTGCAGGTTACTTTAGGAGATGTTGAACATGGAACAATAGAATACAAAACAATTTTTGCAGCAGGTATTGCACTTTTTGTATTTACATTTATTTTAAATAATATTAGTTTCTACATAAGAAAAAGATTTAGAGAAGAATATGAGTAATATAAAACGAAATAATGGAAGAATTAATAGATTAAAAGATTCTATTTTTAATTATTTAGGAATTGCAGCCTGCTTAGTTGGACTTGTTCTTTTGGCAATTTTTATCGGTAATATTTTAATAGATGGAATTAATAGAATTGATTGGGATTTTTTAAATTCACTTCCTTCAAGAAAAGCTGAAAAAGCAGGAATACTTACAGCATGGTCTGGATCCCTATGGATTATCTGCTTCACATTTATTATTGCAGTTCCTGTAGGAGTTTGCGCCGGTATTTATTTAGAAGAATACGGAAGAAAAAACTTATTAAATTCAATTTTAGAAATAAATATCTCAAATTTAGCTGGAGTTCCATCAATCATATATGGATTGCTAGGGCTTGAAATTTTTGTTAGAGTTAGTAAAATGGGAAGTAGTGTATTAGCTGGAAGTTTTACTTTATCTTTGCTAATACTGCCAATTATTATAGTTGCAACTAGAGAAGCTATAAAGGCAGTACCATCTTCAATCAGAACTGCTTCATACGGTCTTGGAGCAACTAAATGGCAAACTATATGGCATCAAGTATTACCTGCAGCTTCTGGCGGAATATTAACAGGTGTGATTCTCGCAATTTCTAGAGCTGTAGGAGAAACAGCTCCATTAATTGTAGTTGGAGCATTAGCATATGTCCCGTTTGTCCCAAGTAGTCCCTCCGATCCTTTTACAGTTCTACCTATTCAGATTTTCAATTGGACTTCTAGACCTCAACATGAATTTGCTATAAATGCTGCAGCTGGAATAATTATCTTACTAATTATTACATTTGCAATGAATGGAATAGCAGTATACTTTAGAAACAAATGGCAAAAAAAAATTAATTGGTAATGAATAAATTAGAAGCAAAAAATGTTAATGTTTTCTACGGAGAAAAAAAAGCTTTAAATAATGTAAATATCGCGATGAAAGCTAACGCAGTTACTGCATTGATTGGCCCATCTGGATGTGGTAAATCAACTTTTCTTCGTTTGTTTAACAGAATGAATGATTATATAGAATCCTTTAAACTAGAAGGAGAAATTTTTATTGAAAACAAGGATATATACTCAAAAAAAATATACGTTGATGAATTAAGAAAAAAAGTTGGAATGGTTTTTCAAAAACCAAACCCATTTCCAAAATCTATTTTTGAGAATGTTGCATATGGGTTAAAAATTCAAGGAATAAGAGACAAAAAATACATAGCAAGCAAAGTAGAAGATGCTCTCAAACAAGCTGCTCTGTGGGATGAAGTAAAAGATAACCTACATGACTCAGCTCTTGCGCTATCAGGAGGTCAACAACAAAGAGTATGTATTGCCAGAGCTCTAGCTGTTGAGCCTTCAATTATCTTAATGGACGAACCAACTTCTGCATTGGATCCTATTGCTACAACGAAGGTTGAAAATTTAATTGCTGATTTAAAGAAACAATACACTATTATTATCGTAACCCATAATATGCAACAAGCAAGCAGAATAAGTGATTATACTGCATTCTTCTACATGGGAGATTTAATAGAGTTTGATCAAACAAATAATATATTTACAAATCCAAAAGAAGAAAAAACAGAAAATTACATCACAGGAAGATTTGGATAAAAAATAAAAAAATATGACTACAATAGATAAAGAGATATTAAATCTTAGAAAATCATTACTCCAAATGTTTTTTCTTGTTGAAGCACAATGGGAGAAGGGGACAAATGCAATAATAGAATATGATCAAGATGTAGCAGAAGAAATATCATCATCAGAAAAAAGAATTAACTCTCAGGAACTAAAAATTGATAATGAGTGTGAAAATATTATTGCGCTTCATTCACCAGTTGCAATTGACTTAAGATTTATTTTAACAACATTTAAAATAAATCATGCCTTAGAACATATTGCTGATATAGCTGAAAGTATTGCAAAATATGTTGCAGACCACGATGTTCCTTATGAAAAAGTCATGATTGATCAATTAAATATTGCTGAAATGCTTGACACGTTTAATTCAATGATGGATAACATAATTGAAGCATATGAAAATAAAGATTCAAAAATTGCAAAAAAAATATTTAAAAAAGATAAAATTTTAAATAAAATCAATCTTAATGCTCCAAATATTATATCAAACAATTTAGACAAATATGACAAAGACATGTTGTTGTACTTGCTATCAACTATTAGAAAAATTGAAAGAGCTGGTGATAGTCTAAAAAAGATTGCTGAAGAAATTATTTACCATCTTGAAGCAAATGTAGTTAAACATACAACATAATTTTTTTTTACTTTCTAAGTATAGATTTAACTTAATTAGTTATACATTATTTCATAAACTTAATTTTTTAATTAATTAACATTTAGTTAACATTTACATTCATTGTTAATTATAAATTTGCTTTAACTTAACATAAAAAATATAAAATATGAAAAAAACAATTTTAATCATTTGTAGTGCTTTTTTTGTAGTAAGTACAATTAGAGCTCAACAAGGAACTCCTGCAGTTAAAATTTTCTCAAATTTTAATTATGATCTTTCAGCTGAAGATGAAGGAAATGCTTTTAAAGAGTTTGAAATCAAAAGAGCATATTTAGGATATTCTCACAGTATCTCGGATAATTTTTCAACAAAAATTACTTTTGATGTAGGAAGTAATTCTTCTGGAAGTTCTTATACTGCTTTCTTAAAAATTGCATCTTTAAAATGGAAAGCATCCGATAATCTAAATATTAATTTTGGGATGATTGGAACTAAGAATTTTAAATTTATGGAAAAAACTTGGGGCAGAAGATATATTGATAAATCAGCTCAAGATAAGTACAAGTGGGCAAGCTCAGCTGATGCTGGTGTAAGCTTAGACTATAAACTATCAAATAAAATATCTTTAGATGCTCAAGTTCTAAATGGTGAGGGGTATAAAAAAACTCAGTCAGCTAATGGACTATTCAGAGGAGGTGTTGGAATAACATATTCACTCATGGATAATCTATCTGTAAGGGTACATCAAGACTTTATGCCTAGATCAACTTATGATGATATGAGCGAACCACAAACAATTACCACTGCAGCTATTGCTTTTAATACTAAGAATTTAGTTATTGGAGCGGAATCTGACATTATGAAAAATGTAGACAATGTAGTAGACACTGAAGAAAAACTTCTGTCTGTTTATGGATCTTTCAAGGTATCTGATAATTATACAATCTTTGCAAGACATGATGATGCTTCTGAAGCATCTCAAGAAGGAACATATACTATATATGGTATCGAGAGACAAATGGTAAAAGGAGTTAAAGTAGCATTAAATATGCAGTCTTGGAAAGATTCTGCAGAAGGGTCGGAAGCAAATAATACTATGTTTTTAAATTTAGAATATAAATTCTAAATCTAAATATATGAATATAAAAAAACCTACTATTTCATAGTAGGTTTTTTTGTACAATTTAATAAAAAATTTTATTTGTGATGACAGTGGATTTCGTATTGCGAATTGTCCGCACTTCCAGGCCCGTACTCTCCTGGTAATAGAGGTATATTTCCGTTATCTGAATAAAGTGTATCAGATACTGCATAAGAATAAGAAGAAGATTCAGCATCCTCTAACTCGTCTCCACAGAATTCAGTACCACCTGATGTTGGAAGGATATCCCATGTGATTTCTGTACCATCACTTTGAGGCAATGCTATATGACATGCATGACAGTCTCCTGAATGATCATGATCATCATGATCATCCTCGCAAGAAGCTAAGATAAAAAGACCAGAAAGTGCCATTAATCCTAGAAGATAATTTTTTGTTTTCATAATTTTATATATTTAATTGATACTTATAGTTATACAAAAACTATTTCGCTTATTTAAAGCTCATCAGAGTACCTTTGTTTAAAATTCATATTCTAAATTAATACTAAAAAATCTACCAGGGTTAGGAATACCTTCAGATGTAACTCCTCTAACTCTAGAAATATGCGGAACATATTTTTCATTAAGTAAATTATTCACTGTTATTGCACTGTGAAATTTATTATTAAGTTTAAATCCAACTTGAAAATTCATTACATCATAAGAAGAAGTAGGAGTTTCGTATTCTGCATGAATATTTTGAGCAAATTTATGCACATGATAAAGAGAAATATAATCAATGATTTTCAGGGAATTTAATCTATTAAAATTATACTTTGCTTTGGTTTTAATACTATTTGCAGGCACTAGTGCTAAGCCAAACTTATCGTCTTTATTTATTGTATTTAAAAATGAATAAGATTGTTCTAAATGCAAATTATGTAAAATATGAGGATGATAATGAAGATTCATTTCTATTCCTTGAATTTCTACATTATCATACTGAACGTAATTATAAACTTTATATCCTCCAATGTTACTATCCACAGGAACAATAGAAATAAAATCATTGATGTACTGAACAAACGGATTTAAAATAACTCCAAAATGATCATTTGACCACTGGTACTTAAAATCAACTTGATTAGCGTACTCTTTTTCTAGACTAGAATCTCCAAATTCATACCTATTAGTTCCATGGTGTACTCCACTTGAAAATAACTCAGAAAAATGAGGCGTTCTATGTGCTCCAGAATATGATAATCTAAAAACATGATCGAATAATTTATAGTATGCTCCACTTGAAAAGCTAAGGCTTTTAAATTTATTATTATAATTTATACTAAAATCTTCACTTTGATCATCTACTTTCAAGTTCTTTAAGTCTAAACGAATTCCTGAACTAAATCCAAAACTCTCATTATCAACATCAAGAATCAAATAAGGTCCAATATTTGACGAAGATGCATCTGGCACTAGTCTTCCACTAGAAAGCTTATTTTTATTCTCTTCAAATTTTATTTGTGCTCCAGAATTGATTGTAATGTTTTTATTTGAATACCTAATATTTGGTGATACCAAAGTTTGAGTTAACTCTAGTTCAAATCCTGGTCGAGTTTGTTTTTCCCACTCTTGCAAATTATTAATAAAATGTCCTGCATACAAATCAAACTTAAAGTTGTCTATAATATAATTTGATTCATAGATAAATAATTGATTATCGACAAATTGATTTGGCCGTAAAGTTGTATACAGACCATATTTATCAATCGATTCAGAAAAAACTTTGCTAGGACTTGCTAACACAGGATTGCCATGTACATGACCAGGAATACCAGTTGTTTCTTTATGTAAATGATATCTAAAAATATTTTGCCAATTTTTGTTTCTATAGCCTAATGAAAATTTAACTGCCTGTTGTTGAAATCTAGAATTAATCAAATAGTTATCATCTGGAAGTCTAAAATCAGATGAGAGTGAATACTGACCATACACATTTAAATAAAACTTATTTTTCTTTAACTTAACACCAAACTTACTACTTGTGTAGTAACCACTATTATTAAATTTTGTTGATACAAATCCCTCTGGGGATTCGGATGTAATAAATGGATAGTCTTTAAAAAAAAGCAATCCCCCAAGAGCTTCTCCTCCATATTTAAGAGAGCTAGCTCCTTTAATTAACTCAACTTCACCTAGTCCTAAATCAGTAAATCCAATTCCATGATCATTTGCCCACTGTTGATTATTTATCTGCATTCCATTTAAATACGTCACAACTCGCATTCCAGAAAGTCCTCTTACAACTAATTTCTGAATACCTAAACCTGAGGAGATCATATCAACACCAGACAATTCAGAAATATCTTCAACCATCGAATTTGAACTAATTTTACTTAATTTTTTGGTTTCAATATTTACTAATTTAGAATTACCTAAAGATGTTGCGTTTTCAACTACACCAACTTCATCTAGCTCTATATGCAGTTTTTTTAATGAAATTTTCAGATTATTATTATACTTGACTAACTTAGAGGAGTATCCATTTTTGGAAAAATGTATTAATGTTGATTTTGGCAACTCTTCATTAACAATAAACGAACCAGAAGCGTTTGTTTTAGATATTATATTATAGTCATAAACAAAAACAACAACTTCTCCTAATGGACTTCCTTTCTCATCAACAACTGTACCTTGAGTCTGTGAAAAAACTTGTAATGAAAATAAAAATAGAATACTAAAAATTACTGCTTTATGCATAGTTATTCTTTTGAATTACATGAATTACAAAACTTTGCATTATATAAATGTATAACAATCAGAAAAAGTGCAGGCACATATTTTAATCTGGTATCATAAAAAAACCACATATACTGTTCATTAAATATAACTACAAATAATGCAATCCAAGAAATCCAAAAAAGTGATTTAATTATTATTGAAGAACATTTGGAGGCATAAATAATCGCAACTAAAGATACTGCTAAAAAGAAAAAATCAATTGCTTGCCACCACAATGGAGTTCCACTACAACATATTGCTGTGCAAGAGGAAACAATAAAAATAAATGGCGTAACTAAACAATGTAGAGCGCAAAGGAAACTTGCGCACATACCAACATAATCAGATTTAATTAATTTAAACATTTTTAACTATTATCTTTTAAATTTAAGAAGGCAAATATAATTTATTTTTCATAAACGCAACTCATTTGCGTAAAAAAAAATTACTTTTGTATTAATCATTAAAAAATGAAAAAAGCAGAGAAAATTTTGAAAGATTTCGATTTAAGAAAAACAAACTTTAGAATTGAGTTAGTTGCACTTTTTTTAAATTCAACATCGCTAACAGCTGATGATATTAAAGAGAAAATATCTGCAACAAAAGACAAGGTTACGATATACAGAGCTCTTGAAGCATTTGAAAAAAAATGTATGATTCACAGAGTTCCCGATAAAGATAATTTGATTCGATATGCTATCTGTCAAAGAAATAGTTCGTGTTCACATGATCACAATCATGCTCATTTTATCTGCAATGTATGTGCCGACACCTTTTGTATTGAATCTATAAATACACCTATAATTAAAAATGAAGAAGGGTTTAACATTAAAAAATCTAAACTAATTCTTGAAGGAGAATGCCCTTCTTGTCAGTAATTTAAATTATGAACATAAAAAAAGAAATTTGGCTATTTATCTCTGCATTTGGAATTATGTTTGCAGTATTTTCATGGCTCCAAGAAGCAAATATTATTGCATCTCCCATCTTTAACACTGGTTGGATAAAAGGTTTTTTTGCTCTTGTCACGGGCTCAATTTTATACAAATATTTTAGACAAGACTTATAATTTTTTTTAAAGAAATGTTGATCAATGAAATTTTTAAAATTAAAAATGATACAGAATTTAATAACGCTGCTCTAAAAATTTTCCAATTTCAACTTTCAAATAACAAGATATATTCTAAGTACGCTAAATCAATTTTAAAAAATAAAATTCCAAAGTGTATAAATGAAATCCCTTTTCTTCCCATTCAATTTTTTAAACACGAAAAAATTATTTGTAAAAATAAAACCGAAGAAAAAATTTTTTTAAGCAGTGGTACTGGAGGGGAAAAAAGCAAACACTATATTTCTGACATTTCAATTTACAATAAGTCTTTTATTAAAGGATTTGAATTTTTTTATGGAGATATAAGTGATTACTGTATCTTATCCTTGATTCCAAATTATAGAGAAAATCCAAATTCTTCTCTTGTCCACATGATTGATCAATTAATATTTCTTTCAAAAAATAAAGAAAGTAATTTCTTTCTAAATGATTTTGAAAAACTCAATAGTTCATTGAAAAAACAAGAACAAAATGGAAAAAAAACTATCTTGTTTGGAGTAAGTTCAGCACTAATACAGTTTGCTGAAAAATATCCTCAAAAACTAAACAATACTATTATTATCGAAACAGGTGGAACCAAAGAAAATGAACAAGAAATAATCAAAGAAGAACTTCATGATATATTAAAACGTGCTTTTTCTGTTACAAAAATACATTCTGAATATGGAATGACTGAACTTCTTTCACAAAGTTACTCTGAAGGAGATGGACTCTTCAAGTCTCCTCCTTGGAAAAAAATATTAGTTAGAGATGTATATGATCCACTAAGTATAAATAAACAATCAAAATCTGGAGGAATTAATATCATTGATTTAGCTAATATTTATTCATGTCCATTTATTGCGACTGAAGATTTAGGAGTAATTGATAAAAATTTTAATTTTAAAATTTTAGGAAGACTAGAAAAATCCGATACCAGAGGATGTAATCTACTAATTACATGATTATCAGAAAAGCAAATATCAATGATCTAGAACAAATAATGTTGATGTATGAATCTTGCGTTTCAGGGATGATTGAAAACAAAATTTTTCAATGGGACAGTAGTTATCCAAATCAAGAGGTCATTATGTGCGATATTAATTCCAAAACATATTATGTTGCTACAATAAATAATAAAATAGTTGGGGGAGTTAACCTTGATAAAAAACAAGACGTAGAATATCAGTCGATAAATTGGAATGACAAAAGAAACACTTTTTTAGTTGTTCATCGACTCGCTGTATGTAAACATTATTGGGGAAAAAAAATAGGCAAAAAATTGATGATATATTGCGAAGAAGTTGTAATGAAAAAAAATCTAAAATCAATAAGATTAGATACCTATAGCGAAAATCCTTTAGCGATTAATTTTTATAAAAGATTAGGGTACAATTTTCTAGGTAAGATTGATTTAAAACCAGGTAAAAGTAAATATTATTGTTTCGAAAAAATAATACCGTAATTGAAAATATGTCGAATAATATAATAAAAATCTTAGGAGTAACTCAAGATAGTGGTTATCCACAAATTGGTTGCAAGAAAAAATGTTGCAAAGTAGCTTGGGAAAATTTATCACTTAGAAAAATGCCTGCATGCATTGCAATTATAGATAAAAAAGAAAAAAAACAATGGATAATAGACGCTACACCTGATATCAAAATTCAACTTCGTCTTTTACAACAAAGCACAAAAATTCATGATATTTCTGGGGTGTTTTTAACTCATGCGCATATTGGACATTATTTGGGGCTCAGTTTTTTTGGAAAGGAAAGTGCTAATGCAACAAATCTTCCTGTATATGCTATGGAAAAAATGTCTGACTTTTTAAAAAAAAATGCACCTTGGAGTCAACTTGTTGATATGAGAAATATCAAGTTAAATTTAATAAATGATCAAGAAGTAGTTAAACTTAGTAAAAACATATCAATAAAACCAATATTGGTACCTCATCGAAATGAATTTTCAGAAACTGTAGGCTATATAATACAAACTGAAAAAAAGAAGTTATTATATATCCCAGACATTGATAGTTGGAAAAAATGGACTAGCGATATTATAAGTATTATCAAAGAAGTTGATTATGCTATTATTGATGGAACATTTATGAACAAAAATGAAATAAATAGAAACTTAAACGATATTCCTCATCCATTTATTGAAGACAGTATTGAGTTATTTTCTAATCTGAGTAAAAAAAATAAAAATAAGATTTTCTTTACTCATTTTAACCATACGAATCTACTTCTAAGCTGTCAAAAAGAAGTAACTAAATTAAAACAAAAAGGATTTAATATTGCCGAGCAAGAAAGTTTTATTTTTCTTTAGTTGTTAAACTTATCACAGATTTAAATAGCTGATTAGGATTATCAGCATGTAACCAGTGGCCGGCATTTTCTATAGTTATAATGTTATAATTTGAAAAATGATTAGATATAGAAACTTCGTCAGATTTTAAAACATATGTTGATTGATCTCCTCTAAAAAAATATGTTGGCAAATTACATACTCCTTTAACAAATTCTGCAGTTTCAATATTTCTAAGACTTTTATATATATCTTGGAAATTGAATCTCCATCTTAAATTTTTTTGCTGATCTCTATAAAGATTTTTTAACAAGAACTGTCTGATTCCATAACTTGCAATTTTCTTTGAAAGAAAATTGTCAACTTCACTTCTGTGATTGAAATTATTTAAATCCAAACCTGAAACAATTTCAAGTACTGAACGATGAAAATCAGTACTATATTTTTTTGGTGCAATATCTATAATAATTAATTTAGAAACAACATCTGGATTTTTAAATGCTAATGCCATAGCAACTTTTCCTCCTAATGAATGCCCCAACAAAATTGGTCTAGTTAATTGATTATCTAAAATATATTTTACAACATCCTCACTCATACACTGATAATCAAAAAAAGAAGAATGGGGAGATCTGCCGTGATTTCTTAAATCCAATAAATGAACTCTAAAATGATCAGAAAAACGTTTACCAAGACTATTCCAATTATCTGACATACCAAATAAGCCATGCAAAATGATTAAGTCTTTTCCGTTAGAACCATATTTTTTAGAATAAAGGATCATTTAAATCAATCTCTTATACATTTGTATTGTATTTTCTAAACCAAAGTATAGCGAATCACTAATTAAAGCATGTCCAATTGAAACTTCATCTAGATTGGGAACTTCAGCGGCAAAATATTTTAGATTTTGTAAATTTAAATCATGTCCCGCATTTACTCCTATTTCAAGAGATTTAGCTTTTTTAGCAGCTGCAATATATAACTTAACTGCTTCTTTTGGATTATTTAAATAATCTATCGCATATTTTTCTGTATATAACTCCACACGGTCTGTTTCACACAATTTAGCAGATTCAATAATTTTAATATCTGGATCTACAAAAATTGATGTTCTAATACCAGAATCTTTTAAAATTGATATATTCTTTTTCAAACTTTTATAATGTTGTACTGTATTCCATCCCTCACAAGATGTTAAAACATTTGGCCCATCAGGAACTAATGTAACTTGATTTGGCAGCACATCTAAAACTAATTTCATAAATTTTTCAGATGGATAGCCTTCAATATTTAACTCAGTTGTAATTGTAGATTTGATATCATACACATCTTTAAAAGTAATATGTCTCTCATCTGGTCTAGGATGAATGGTTATTCCATCGGCACCAAATGCTTGGCAATTAATAGCAGCTTGAACAATGTTAGGAATATCACCTCCTCTAGCATTTCTTAATGAAGCAATTTTATTAATATT
>MDTE01046174.1_pt1 | contig 32517 bp, 16 predicted proteins | sample 811231 | NCBI WGS metagenome assembly MDTE01 (sample SAMN05326651, study PRJNA326480) | marine metagenome | isolation source: seawater | place: Indian Ocean: Red Sea | collected 2010 | reverse complement strand
GCCTTCGTCCAGCAACTGGTTACCCGCATCTCGCGAGTCCATCGCAAGGGGCAGTTGCGACTGTGGAGCTACGCCGAGGGTGGTCGTGGGACGGTGGTGGTCGAGGACTTCCATCCGGATGCGACCCCACTGAACCTCGTCGCCGTCGTCGCCGGCCCCCACGACCGGGCCCCCGAATCCCTGGTGCTCAAGCAGGTCGGCCCCACTCGCTACCAGGCAAGTTTCCCACTGTGGGGCAAGGGTCGCTACCAGGTCCGTGCCACCGGAGAAGGCGACGGACGCAAGGAAACGACACACGGCGGGCTGATCGTCTCGTACTCGCCGGAATACCTCAAGTTCAACTCCGACCCACTGCTGCTGCAGGAGATCGTCGACAGGACCGGCGGCCAGATGCTCGATCCAACTACCAAGCCCGAACAGATCTACAACCGTCGAAAACCCAAGTCCAGTTCGCGGCAGGTCTTCGACTGGTTCCTGGTTGGCCTGGCTTGCCTGGTCCCCCTGGACGTGGCAATCCGGCGAGTGCAGATCGACCCCCAGGCCATCCTGGCCTGGTTCCGCCCTGCACGAGCCACGTCAACCGAGACCATGGGAGCATTGCTGCAGCGGAAGCAGGCAGTGGAATCGCGGCTCGACGCCCATCGCAGTGACCCCGTGTCGGCCCCGGCCCCCGAACATCTCGCATCCGTCCAACCAGCCGCGACTGCCCCCAGAACTCCGGCCCAACCAACAAGCTCTGGTCCGCCCGCCGAGGAATCCGTCGACGCAGACCGGATGACGACCACCGAACGGCTGCTGGCGATGAAACGTCGCCGTCGAGATACCGATGACGAAGCGGACTGACCACCAGATGGACAACCTGATCGCGACCAGGACCTGCATCCGATGACCAACGACAGTACGCCCAACGAACTTACCGACGACCAGCCGGTTGACGATCCGGCACAGGATTCCGCACCGGCACCGGCCTCCGAACCGGACACGGTCGCTCCCTCCACCGACCTGCAGGATGCCGAAACCGAGGCGTTTCGGCAGGACTACCAGCGGATCCGTGATGCGATCGGCTCGGTCATTGTCGGTCAAAGCCGTGTCATCGATTCGGTACTGACGGCGATGTTCTGTGGCGGAAACGTGCTGCTGGAAGGGGTCCCCGGGCTGGGCAAGACCGAACTGGTCAAGTCGCTCGCCCGAGTGCTGGATCTCGACTTCCGACGCATCCAGTTCACCCCCGACCTGATGCCCGCCGACATCATCGGCACCAACATCATGAACACCGACGAGTCGGGCCGATACCAGTTCGAATTCCGCCGGGGACCGATCTTCACGCAGTTGCTGCTTGCCGACGAGATCAATCGCGCCTCGCCCAAAACACAGTCGGCTTTGCTCGAGACGATGCAGGAGGGCACAGTGACCGTCGGCGGTGACGTCTCGGTTCTGGACCAGCCCTTCTTTGTGCTCGCCACGCAGAATCCGATCGAACAGGAAGGCACCTACCCCCTGCCCGAAGCCCAACTTGACCGCTTCATGTTCAAGGTCGTCGTCGGAGGTCTGAATCGCGAGGAACTCAACGAGGTCGTCAGTCGCACGATTCTCCGGAAATCGATTGACCTCCCCGTCGTTCTCGATGGGCCCGGGATCCTGGGCATTCGCGCAACGCTCGACAAGGTTGTCGTCGCCGACCCGTTGAGGGATTACGCCGTCCGGCTCGTCCTGGCCACCCATCCCGACAATGACCAAGCCCCCGACGGAATCCGACAATTCGTCCGCTGGGGAGCCAGCCCGCGTGCGGCCCAGGCGTTGATTCGGGCGGCCCGCGTACGGGCATTGGGCGAGGGCCGAGCACACATCGCCTTCGAGGACATCTCGGAATTCGCCACCGAAGTGCTTCAGCACCGAGTGCTGCTCAACTACGACGGGCAGGCCGAAAACGTCGATGTCGCAGCCCTGATTGCCGACTGCATCGCGTCCTTGGACACCACCGACTGAATCCGTCTCGAGTCCTCCGTTCCCATTCTGGACCGATGAACACCGCGTCCTCCACCAACCAGTTGACCACGCTGCTGGACAACCAGGCATTGACCCGCCTGGAGAGGCTGAGGCTGCAGCCGAACCGTCGCAAGACCAACCGCACCCAGGGGGAACACGCTTCGGGCAAGGGTGGCAGCAGCACCGAGTTCGCTGACTACCGCAACTACGTCCCCGGCGACGACGTCCGCTTCGTCGACTGGAACATCTTCGCACGGCTCAACCGGCCCTACATGAAGCTGTACCAGTACGAGGAGGTGATGCATGTCGCCATCCTGGTTGACGCTTCGAACTCGATGAAGTTCGAGAACAAGTTTGAACGGGCGAGACAACTGGCGGCAGCAATGGGTGTGACGGCATTGATGGGGGTCGAACGGGTCAGTGCCTACGTGGTCGGTGCCAGCGAAGAACCGCCTCGCGTGATGCCTCCCTCCAGCGGCCGGGCCAGCATGAGGCGGCTGTTTGACTTTTTCGAGCGTGCTGAATGTGGCGGCGACGCACCGATCGACGGAGCCGTGGAAGCGATGCTCCGTCGTCATCGAGGACGGGGCATCGCAATCGTCATCTCCGACTTTCTCACCCCCGCCTCGCTCGCACGGCCCTTCAACCTGCTCTACAGCGCCGGGCTCGAGATCTTCGCCCTGCAGCTGCTGGGACCAACCGAGATCGACCCTGAATTGACCGGGGATCTGCGACTGGTCGACAGCGAAAACGGCACCACTGTCGACGTGTCATCAATCGATGAACTCCACGGGATCTACCACGAACATCGCGAACAGCTCCAGGAACATGTCCGTCGCCAAAGCCGGACTCGAAACGGCCGCTTCCTCTCGATCAGTTCCGAGGCTCCCCTCGACTGGGTGCTCTTCGACCTGCTTCAACGGCAGGGGTGGCTGAAATGAGCTGGACCGGATTTCTCTCCCCGTCCTGGGCCTGGCTGTTCCTCCTGGTCATTCCGCTGGTGATCGTCTACTTCCTCAAGCTCAAGCGGCCCCGTTGCGAGATCCCGTCGCTGGTTCTCTGGCACAGCGTGATCAACGACCAGCGGGTCAATTCCCCCTTCCAGCGGTTCAGGAAACACCTACTGCTGTGGCTGCAGTTGGCGATTCTCCTGAGCCTGATCCTGGCGGCGATGCAGCCGTTTCTCAGGGGGGAGCCAGGATCCGGCGACAACCTGCCCATCCTGGTCGACTGCTCGGCCAGCATGTCGGCCATCGACACCCGGGGAGGCCCGACGCGAATGGAACGGGCCAAGGAGCGAATCACGGAATTGATCGACGCAGCCTTGCCTGGCAGGATCTGCCTGATCGCCGTCGGAGCCGGGGCTCGGCAATTGACCGAGTTCACCAACAACAAGCGCATCCTCGCCGAGGCCCTCGACACACTCACCGTCCGTGACGTCCCGGGCAACCTGGTCGACGGCCTGAGGATGGCCCAGGCACTGGCCCGTCGCGAAACGATCGGCACAGTCACCCTCGTGTCTGACGGCAACTTCCCTGATCTCCAGGACACCGCCGACGGCCAGAAAATCGCCCGTGTCGACGTGGAACTGCCCTTCAAACTGCAGTACGAAAAACTCGAAACAGACGCGGTGAACATGGGCATCACCGCATTCAACGCACGGCGACAGTCGGCGGCAGGGGCCGCCGACAGCCTGACACCCTGGGACGTGTTCGTCCGGATCAACGGATCTCCCAACGACGTCACCTCCGGTGAAGTGCTGCTGGAGCAGGACGGCCAGGAGGTGGGGAGACAGCCGATTGCGCTGGAAGCGGGCCAGTCCAAGCGACTGGTGTACTCGCTCCAGACATCCGGTGTCAGCCGGCTCACCGCACGTATTGTCAGCGACGGCTTCGACGGTCTCTCGAGCGACAACACCGCCTACCTCGAACTGCCCGTCTCCCGGTCACTCCTGGTCTGGTGTGACACGGATTTGCAGAGCTACCGACACGCCCTGCAGGTCTTTCCGGACGTCACCGTCTATCCCAACGACGATGCTTCGGGACAACCCGATGTGTACGACCTGGCAATCACCGAGACAACGAAGAAGGCGAACCCGAACCTCGAGGCATCGGTCCGGCTGGTGATCGGCGCAATCCCCGAAGATCTTGCCCAACTGGTCACCACCCGCAGCGGAAATTCTCCCGTCGTCGACTGGAACCGCAGCAGCCTGCTGCTCCAACACGTCAACCTGGACAGCATCGAGATTGCCGATGAGCCGGTCCGGGGCGATGACGTGCTGGACCAAAACTTCCGGGAGGCCGGCTACGAAATCCTGGCCACCGGCCGGTCGGGGCCCCTGGTGCTGGCTCGCCACGCCCCGGGTCGCCAGGCCTTCTACCTGCTGTTCCACACCGACCACTCGACGTTGCCCTACCGAGTCGGGTTCCCCGTGCTCATCAAGAACGCCATCGACATCACTCGGCATGCCGCGGGACTCGCAGAAGTCCGAGGTCAGCCAACCCGAGTGCTGGCCCCGCGTCTGCTTGATCGCAACACGACCTATTCCGTCGCAGCCCCTGGCTCGCCAACACAGACATTCCGCACCGGACCCGACGGACTGCTCTCCGGCGTACCTGCCCCCCGTGTCGGCATTTATCGTATCAGTGAAGATGGCAGCGAGGTGGCTCGTGTCGGAGCCGGAGTGCTCGATGCGGGAGAGTCATCGTTGGCCAGTGCGGACCTGATCGAGCCGCGGGATGAGGAACTGAGAGTCAGTGCATCAACCACCCAGATTGACACGGACCGTCCCCTGTGGCCGACGCTGGCCTGGATCGCCTTCATCGTGCTGCTGGTCGAATGGTGGTATTTTCAGGGGAAGACCATCCGAGTCTCCGGCTGAGCTCTCCCACCATGACCCGCCAACGCCTTCTCTCCCTGGCCCTGGTTCTCACGCCGGCTCTTCTGCCGTGCCTGGGACACCGACCGGCGTGCACCACGATTGCCCAGGAGACCAGCCGACCGGCAGGAGTGACCCCGAGCGTGGATTCGGAAGACGAACCGGTCGATCCTCGGCTGAGCATCGAATTCAATCGCCGGTACCAGGACCTGCGGAGCGGATCGCCGCTCTCGATCGACTGGACCCTGACCTGGGACGGGCCCCGGTTGCCCCGAGGGCACCTGGATGTCCACGTCATTCAGGGCCGACGTGTCCTGGGACGATTGCTCAGCAGACGGGAAATCGTCCTGACCGATTCCGGCACCCGCTTCCGAACACTGCTGCCGCCATTCAACACCGAACTCGACACGTCCAGCCCGCTCGACATCCGGGCCTTTTTCATCAGCGACGCCGGTGTCTTTCCGCTCGGAGAACGCTCGTTGCGGATCGCCGGCCCACTTCGGCGTTCCTTCGTCGTCGCCTTCTGCGAGCCCTGGCAGCAGACCAGTTCGCAGGAAGAACTCCTGTTCACCAACAGCATGAACATCGAACCGCTGGTCCACGCCGCCTACGGCCGTCCCGCCATGTTCGCCGGCCAACGACTGGTCACCACCTACCCGGCGAGAATCTACCCCACTGATGTCCCCACCGATCCACTGTGGTTGTGCGAATTCAACGTGCTGGTGCTTTTGCCCGATGGTCTCCGCAATCTCCGTCGCAACCAGTTGGAGGCCATTGTGCGTTGGGTCGACGCCGGCGGGAATCTTTGTGTCTTCATCGATGGCAACATGGCGGCTCTCCAGGTCGACTTCGTCAACCGGCTCACCCGCACAACCGCCGAACGCCCCCGTTTCCCTATCGGCGACAACGGTCTTCCCCAGTTTCGTGACAGCCCGGCTCGACTCCACAAGGGACTCGGCCGGGTGGTGATTCACCAGGACCCGCCACTGGAGGTGGATTTCCTGGTGTCATCCGATTGGCAAGCCAGTGTTGCGTTTCTCTGGAACCGGCTTCGTGAGACCCCGGTCCACACGTCTCAGCCGATTCCCGGAGTTCCCACGCAAGAAGGCGGAACCGAACCCGGTTCCGCCCAACCCCAGGTGGTCCCGTCGGGTCCTGGCCCCGGCACATCCCAAAGGACTTTCTCCCCTCCCGGAGACGCCGTGCTGCAGTCGGAGGTCAAGTGGCGTCTGCAATCGGTCAACAGCCTCGTCGCCCGACTCACACCCGATGACTTCGAGGTCGTACCGCTCTGGCTGCTCGGGCTGTTGCTGATCGCTTACATCGTCGTGATCGGTCCGGTCGACTACCTGGTCCTGGGGTGGCTGGGAGTCCGCAAGTTGACCTGGATCGTCTTTCCACTGATGACGGTCGCGTTCACCGCTCTGATCGTGTGGATCTCCCACGAGCACATGGGCACCAGTGGCAACGTGCGGCAACTGATCGTCCGCGACATCGGAGATGGCGGCGGGTTGGCTCGCGAAAACCGGTTCGACCTGCACCTGGTCGGATCGCACACGACCCTGGCGACCAGTGTTGCCCGAGGACTGTTCACTCCCATTGACCACCGTCGATTCCTGTCCAACGGCACGGCCCGCTCCACCGACCAGCTCGGATCCGGCAATGATTCCACCGAGCCATCGGAGTACATCGGCACGATTCCCGTCGGGTACACGGCGCTGCAGGACCTGCCCCAGTGGTCACCACAGGTCAACCGGGTGTTCCGGATTGCACCGGAGGAACCGATGCCCGCGTTCGACTGGGAGTCGGTCGAACCCGAGAGCCTGGCCACCGCGGGAAGTGCCAGGTCCCTGTTCCAGGTCGCTGTCCAGGAGGCCTTCGGGCCCCGCAGTACAGCCATGCTGTTCCACACAAACCAGGCGGCTCGCTTTCTCGGTGACACCTCCAACGTTCCGTTGTTTCCCGAGAGTCCTCAGGACTGGTTCACGCCCCCCCAGCGACGTGGCAACCGTCGCTGGGCAACCTCAAACGCGGTCAACGGAAATGCCCGCCAACCCTCCGACTTTCTCCGCGACGCCTGTGTTCGCCCCAGCCGAGGCGTCTTCCGGGCCGTCTCACAAGTGGCGCCCCATGGCGGCGACAACTTCGAGGATCTCGCCCTGCTCGACCCCACTGATCCCAGCCAATGGCTGCTGGTCATCGCCGTCGCCGACGGTGACAGTCTCTTGCTCTACCGCCACCTTTACCACGATCGTCCGGCCCCCGAGAGTCCCACCAGATCACAATCCACGGCCTCGACGACATCCCCGCGGTGACCCATGCCTCCAGATGACCCCACGAACCCGAAACCGACCGAACCGGTTCCAGCCGGTGTCGTCCCGGTCGTTTCGATCGAAAATTTGCACGTCCACTACGGTGCGATCCATGCCGTTCGTGGCATTTCGATCGAGATTCCTCCCGGGGAAGTCTACGGATTCATCGGCCCCAACGGGGCCGGCAAAAGCACCACGATCAAGGTGCTGTCCACGTTGATCGGACACTTCACCGGCACCGCCAAGATCAACGGCATCGACGTGGCCCGGCGTCCCCAGGAGGTCCGGGAACAGATCGGCTACATGCCCGATTTCTTCGGTGTCTACGAAGACCTCAACGTCCGTGAGTACCTGCATTTTTTTGCCGCCGCCTATCGAATTCCCCGCAAGCAACGCAAGACGGTCATCGACGATGTCCTCGAACTCACCGACCTGACACACAAGATCGGCGACCAGGTTGATTCTCTCTCGCGGGGAATGAAGCAACGCCTGGCACTGGCCCGCGTACTGCTGCACGACCCACAGTTGTTGCTTCTTGACGAGCCGGCAAGCGGGCTGGACCCACGGGCTCGCATCGAGGTTCGCGAATTGCTGAAAGCCCTCACCGAGATGGGCAAGACCATCCTGATCTCAAGCCACATCCTCCACGAACTGGCCCACCTCTGTACGCGAATCGGAATCATCGAAACCGGCGAAATGGTTGCCCAGGGCTCACTCCAGGACATCTACCGGCAACTGCAACTGATGCGCATCGTTCACGTGCAGTTGACCGAATCCGATGACGGGGTGGTCGACCAGGTCCGCAAAATCAAGGGCGTGGCGGACGTCGAACAACAGGTTGACCGGCTGGCGATCCAGCTGCGCGAGGACCATGCGGCTGTCGAAGAACTGCACGAGGCACTGGTGAAGCTGGGAGTGAAAATCCACATGTTCCAGCCAGAGGCGATGGACATGGAGACCGCCTTCATGAAGCTGACCGAGGGCAAAACGGCATGATTCGTCGATGGCCCCAGCTGGGCCTGCCCCTGCTGACCAAGGAACTGATCGAACAGGCTGCACAGCGACGGACCTATTTCGTCCGTCTGCTCTACGCGTCGTTGTTGTTCCTGCTGGCCTACCTGGAGTTCGAACAGATTCTCGCCGTCAGCGGCTCGAACGCACTCGCGATGCTCGGCAAGGGCACCGACATGTTCAACCAGGTCGTCAATCTCCAGTTTCTTGGCATCCTGCTGTTCTTGCCCTCGCTCGCCTGTGGCGCCATCACTTCCGAGAAGGAACGCGACTCTCTCACGATGCTGCTGGTGACCCGACTGGGCCCCTTCACCATCCTGTTCGAGAAACTTCTGGGCCGGCTGGTCCCGATGTTCACATTCTTGTTGCTCTCGCTTCCGCTTCTGGCCTTTGCGTACTCGCTGGGAGGTGTCTCCACCCTCGAACTGGTCAGTGGCATCGCGATGCTGATCATGATCTGCATCTACGTTGGATCACTGGCCGTGATGTGTTCCAGTTGGTGTGGTTCCACGGTCTCGGCGTTCGTCAGCACATACGCCATCGGACTGCTCAGCTATCCGTTCCTCGTCCTGGGCAGCATGCTGCTGGATGCCCGGTTCAACACGCTGGCAACCGGGTCTTTCTACTACGCTGTCGCACCGATCGAGTTGACCACTGACAGCCTCGGAAAGCTCTGGGTACAGGTCACCGTACTCGGTGTCCCTTCCCTGATCTTCATCTTGCTCGGACGCCTGTTCCTGGTCCGGCGCGCTCACGTCATCCGTCGCAACCTCGTGCTGACACTCTTTCGACGACTCGATCGCTTCTTCTTTTGGCTCAACGAATTCACCACCGGTGGTGTGGTCCTGGTCCGCGACGACGTGCAGTTGCCCGACGATCGGCCAATCACGTGGAGGGAAACTCAGAAGAAGACGCTCGGCACCACCCGATACCTGGTCCGGGTACTCGTCTCGATTGAGACCCCCCTGTTCCTGGTTTTGGCTGCCGTGGCCGGAATGGCCTACCAGGCTCGGCTGGGGGTCGCTGCCGAGGCCTTGTACGTGGTGTGGGCGCTCGCGGTGCTGTTGATCGCCGTCCAGGCCACCAGCCTGGTGACCGGTGAACGATCTCACCAGACCATCGACCTGCTGCTGGCTTCACCGATGACCAGCCGCGAGATCCTCCTGCAGAAACATTACAGCGTCCGCCGGCTGATGTACGTCCTCGCCGTGCCGTTGGGGACGATCTTCCTGTTCGAGAGCTGGTTCGCCAATGGCACACCGGGCCTGGAGGATGGGCCAACCGCGGTTTTCACCGTACCACTGGCGGCACTCGCATCGATCTTCTTCCACTTCGACTACATCCTCTGCTCGGTTCTCTCGGTCGTCGTCTACCTTCCGCTTTGCAGTTGGATCGCACTGTTGGTCGGCATCAAATCGCGTTCTCAGGCACGAGCCCTGCTCGTGACATTGCTCCTGCTGTTCGGCTGGGCGTTCCTGCCGGTGCTGGTATTCGTCAACGACCAGCCGGACGCCATCGTCGAAAGCCTGCTCAGCCGTCCCCCGGTGGCGGTGGCAGCCTGTCTCTGCTCGCCGTCGGTGATCATCCTGATCAACGAGACCGACGGGCTCAACAACGTCATGGGCACCAACGATCACCTGGCATTCACCCTGATCAACTTTGCCGCCTATGGACTGGGCTGGTGGTGGCTTCGCCGCTGGTGCCTGGCCCGCTCCAATCAACTTTTGGGACGTATCGCCGACGACGATACTGACTGGAACCCCCAGCCAGCCGGAGACGTTCTGTGAGCCACCGCGCGACCACTCTCTCGCCGCCGCTGATGATCTCGCTTTGCGCGGCCGTGTGGACGGTGCTCGGATCCTCGTCGGCTGAAGCGATCGAAATCACCGACGTCCGATGGGGATTCGATGGAACGGCCCAGAGCGAGACTTTTGTCCCGTTCCACGTGCTGGTCCGCAACGATTCCGACGTCCCGTTCGACGGAACCATTTCCCTGGTGAAACGGAATTCGCTGGGCAACCGCATCGGGGCCACCTGGATCAAGAACACGATCCTGGCCCCCCGACAACAGAACTGGATTCGCTTCGCCGTCTTTCTTGAAGACGGTGACGTGGTCCGGAAGAACACGAGGTCACTCTGGTCTTGGCAGGTCAGTTGGTCGGGACCACAACCCGGCAGTTATCGAATCGAAACCGGCCCCCGCCAGGGACGGCCGGCACGAGTACTCCTGCTACCCCGTGGAGATGTGGCAGCAGGATCATTCGGCATTCCGGTGCTGACAGACGAGTTGTTTCCTCCCACGGTCACGATCACCGACACGCTGGGAACCGTGTTTCTGGATCATGTCCCCCGTTGGCAGGACGCCCAGCGTCGAGCCTTTCGCAACTGGCTCTACCGGGGTGGCCATGTCCACATCCTGCACGATTCGACCGGTCGCTATCCTCGTTTTCCGTCCTCGCTGGGAATGCTCAACCAGCCTGGCAACCCCACTCAACCCCCGGAAATCCCGTTCGAAATTGGGCAGGGCCATGTCGGACACCACCCCCGCGGCCGATTCGACATCGACGCCAGCTTCGTCTCGACTCTCACCGCCGGGATTGCTCCGCCGAAGAAAAACACCGCATCAACCGGTGAAAACAACGACGGGCATTTCGGCGGACTCTCCAGTTCCTCAGGCAACGCGTTCTTCAGCCGGTTCAAGCAGATGACGACGCCGGATCACAATTGGCTGGTCATTTTCCTGCTCGCCATTCTCTACTGGCTGCTGCTGTTTCCCGGCGGACTGGTGCTGGGCATGAAACGGATCGATTTCCGGATTGTGCTGGGCTCGATCCTGGCCACGATCGCCATTTTCAGTCTCGGCTTCTCCTGGATCGGCGCCCGGGCGTACGACGAAGCGACGGTGATCAACAGCCTGGCCACAGCGCGACACCTGGGAGGCGATCGTTGGGATGTCCAGCAATGGTCGGCCTTGTTCGTCGTCGATGGAGACACCTACACGCTCACTCACGTCGCACCCGATCCCGACGAGAACCCGACCACTTCCTCGAGTTCTGCCAGCCAGTTGTTTGCTGTTCCCGGCAGCTCCGATCCGGTCGCCGGCTCCATATCCAACGGACGGCTCCGTGTCGACATCCCCCCCTACACTCTTCGCCCGTTTCTGCATCGGGTGGAATCCCGCGGCCCGCAGTGGTCACCAGAGGTCATCGACTGGCAGATCCGTGCGCCGTTGCCTCCCAAGATCACCATTCTCCTAGCCCCCAGCCCGAACGCCTTGCCGCTCCACGCCGCCTGGGTCCAGTTCGGTGACCAGGTGCTGACGTTGAAACTCAACACATCCGTCACGGGGAGACCGATGCTGGTTGCAGGGGATCAGCCTCCCGAATCGGCGAATCTGCTGGCCCGGAACCGGGCCTCCTCTTTCGAGCCCGGAGTCCCGCGAACATTCTGGGGACAGCCGGCACAACGTCCCGCCAGCACATTGTACAAGGAGATGCTCAAGCCGCTGCTGTCGCACACATTGCGTTGGATCAATCCCGTCGAACCGGTCCAGCCGGTCGCCGACGGACGAGCCCGCTTGTTCCTGGTTTCCGATCTGCCCGAGACGTTTCAACTCAAACAACCGCAGAGATCCGGCCACGCGGGCCGCGCCCTGTTCGTTCAGGACATCATCATCCCGGCCTCGGCTGGAGTCTCCGACTCCCCGTCAATATCTCGACCCAACTGTCACCCCGAACGACAACCGATCGCAAAACGGGCCGGGGTGGCTCACGAAGGACTCGCCCCATGAATGACATCACCCCCCCGGTGCCTCCCGAGTCACCGGCCGATCCCAGCCCGGGGCCTGGCGGCGGCCCGCCCGAACAGGCACCTGGCGGATCCTCCTCCGCTGATCGACTTGAACCATCGCCCCCGACGAGTGAACCGCAGCCCTTGCCGCCCTCGGACGAAGCGGCCATCGATGTTCGTGACCTCACCCACCGGTTCGGCAACCACATCGCCGTCGACCGAGTCTCCTTCCAGGTCACTCCCCGCTCCCTGCACGGGTTCGTCGGTCCCAACGGAGCGGGCAAGACGACCGTGTTGAAGCTGATCTGTACGCTGTTGAAACCTCAGACCGGGTCCGTCCACGTACATGGCAAGGACGTCGACCGGCAGACAAAAGACGTTCGCCGGCAGATCGGGTTCATGCCCGACCACTTCAGCATGTACCGCCAGATGACCGTCACCGAATACCTGGACTTCTTCGCAGCCGCCTACGGCCTGAACACAGCCGACCGCCACCGTGTGATCGGGGACGTGCTGGCCCTGACCGACATGGACGGTCGCCGCGACAGCCTGATCAGTGGACTTTCCCGAGGTATGCAGCAACGGGTCGGACTGGCTCGCGTGCTGGTCAACGACCCCGACCTGCTATTGCTCGATGAACCCGCCAGTGGCCTGGATCCCCGGGCGAGGATCGAGTTGATGGAGATCCTTCGCGCATTGCGGCAAATGGGCAAGACGATCTTCATCAGTTCACACATTCTCAGCGAACTGGCCGAACTGTGTGATTCGGTGACGATCATCGACCGTGGACACATCCGCTACAGCGGGGCCATGCGAGATCTGCTCGAACAGAATTCCGATGCCGCCGTCTATCGCCTGTCAGTGCCCGAGGAACAGCCGGGACTCGAGGAACGGCTGCTGGCGCTCGAGGAAGTGGTGTCGGCCGAACGAATCGAAGAGTCACTCGAGTTCCGCATCAGTTGCAGCCCCGGGGCAGAGTCAGACAACCGGCTACTGGCTGCCGTACTGGGACTGGAGATTCCGATCGAGAGTTTCCAGAAAGAACTTCGACACCTCAATGAGGCCTTCATGGATCTGACCGAGCAGGGGGTTCGTTGATGTTTCGCGGCACGTTGGCCCTGATGACTCGCGGACTTCGATTCGACTGTCGCCGCTGGCAGATGCATGCGCTGAGATTTCTGCTGGTGGGATTCTTCCTGCTCTTCCTGTTCGTCGCCTGGTTCAGCAGCCTGGCGGCACTCGGTTCGGCTCCGGGCCTCAATTTCTTCTGGTCGATCACCTTCACCAACTACGCCTTCGTGACGCTGGCGGGGATGAGTTTCTTCACATCGACGATCACCGAGGAAAAGGAGGAACAGACACTGGGCCTTTTGAAGATGGCCGGGGTCAACCCGTTGGGAATCCTGCTCGGGAAACTCGGTCCGCGACTGGTCAACGCCCTGTTGTTGTTGGCAATCCAGTTCCCCTTCGTGCAATTGGCCGTCACGCTCGGTGGCGTACTGCATCGTCAGGTCCAGGCTGTCTACATCACGCTCGCCGGTTACATCGTGCTGATGGCCGGCGTGGGTCTCATCGCCAGCGTGATCGCCCACCACACTCGCCGTGCCGCATTGCTGGTCTCCTCGGCGATCCTGACTCCCCTCGCCCTGCAATTCTTCGTGTACGGAATTTTCAGTTCCGTCACTTTTCCCACCGGCGTTTACGACACCATCAACTGGTTCTCGATCTGGTCGGTGGTGGAACGACTACGGACGGTGATGTCTCTGGGATTTGACGGGTCGCCGATCGGCCAGCAGTTCTACACCCATGTGGCCGCCGGTGCTGTCCTGTTCGTCGGTTCCTGGCTGATTTTCGAACGCTGTACCGGCCAGCCACACTCTCCGACCGGCTCCAGAGAAGTCAGCCACAACGTCCGTCGCCGCATCCGGTTCCGATCACTGGGCACCGCCATGCTGATCACAGCCCCCGTGCTCCTGGCCGTGTTGCTGGCCTACTCCCACGCCCGCTCGGCCATCACCGGCATCGCTTTCCAGCGGGTCCCCACCTATGAAGTCGTGGTCGCCGTGTGCCTGACCCTGGCTGTCGGATTGCCGATCATCACGTTGATCGTTGCCGCCGTACGACCGACAGCCGCAGGCAGCGACATCGGCGAGTGCTGGCCAAGTGCCCGCTCGATCGTCTGGAAAGATTTGAACTTCGTCTCCGGCGGCGCCGTGGGCATGATGGTGAGAGTGAGTCTCTACAGCCTGATCACCGGACTGATCGCATTCGTGATGGGAGCTCTTTCTGGGGAATGGGACCTGACGGCCCAAGCTGCATGGATGTTCGGCGTCGGACTGGTTGGTGGCACCATGGAACTCGCCTCCAGTCTCGGCCGCAGCCTGAGGTCCGAGGTTCAGTCGCAGACGCTTTCAACGCTGACCCTGCTCCCGAGAAGCATCCGGTCATTGCTTTGGGCGAAGGTGGCCGGGGGGATGGCGACGATGATTCCGGCCGGCGTGATGACACTGATCGGCGGCGCCTTTGTGTTCGTCCCGTTGATACGGGACATCGGCGATTTCGGGAGTCGCGAATCGCTGACAAGTATCCTGGTCATCCTGATGACGGTCGTTGCCGGTGTACTCGAGATCCTGGTGTTCCTCGAATTGACCGCGTTCTTCGCCTTGACGATCCGCTGGGGCTACGTCGTCCTGGCGTTGATCTGCACCTACTTCATGAACACGACCGGCTGGATCGTCGGGACTTTGCTGAGTCTCGGGGGCCTGATCGGAGGGTCGGCAACCGGGGGAGGTCGCATCGTCGGGATCCTGGCCATGGTGCTGCCGTGGATCCTGGCCATCGGAATCGCTTCGGCGGTGGTCGTCGCACTGTTCTACGCAATCGAATCGCGGATCCGTCGCCTGGCTGGCCAGTCCTAGCCGGCCAGGGCATCGAGAACCAGCTGCCCCATCTCGGCGGTCCCGATCGCGGGGCCACCGGCGGCAATGTCGGCGGTCCGGTGCCCCGCATCCAGCACCCCTGCCACGGCAGCTTCGACCGCCACCGCCTCGGTCTCCAGACCCAGCGAATGCCTCAACAGCATCGCCGCAGCCAACACCGTCGCCAGGGGATTGGCAATCCCCTGCCCGGCGATGTCCGGGGCACTGCCGTGAATTGGCTCGTACAGTCCCGGCCCCGATTCGCCCAACGATGCCGACGGAAGCAGGCCCAACGATCCGGGCAGCATCGACCCCTCATCAGTCAGGATGTCTCCGAACATGTTGCCGGTCACCACAACATCGAAGTCGGTGGGACGGCTGATCAGGTGCATCGCCATCGCGTCAACCAGGACCACGTCATATTCGAGATCCGCGTACTCCTCTCGGACGACCCGTTCGGCCACCTGCCGCCACAACCGCGACACCTCCAGCACGTTGGCCTTGTCAACGCTGGTCAGCTTTCCGCTCCGCCCGCGGGCCGCCTCGGCTGCCAATCGCACCACCCGTTCAATCTCGTCCTGTTGGTAGACCATTTCGCTGAAGGCCGCTTCTCCGCCGGAACTCTCACGCCGTCCCGACTCTCCGAAGTAAATGCCCCCGGTCAGTTCGCGGACGAACAGGATGTCGACCCCTTCGATGATCTCCCGCTTCAACGGCGATGCGTCGACCAGTTGTGGATGGGCTGAAATGGGCCTCAGGTTGGCAAACAGTCCCAGTTCTTTCCTGAGCGTCAGCAACCCCTGTTCGGGACGCGTGGCCGCCGACGGATCGTCCCACTTCGGCCCCCCCACGGCTCCCAGCAAAATCGCGTCACTGGAACAGCACGCCGCCAGCGTTTCCTCGGGCAGCGGAGTGCCCGACTGGTCAATGGCACAACCACCGATGATGCCGGTTTCGAACGAGAACTCGTGATCGAACCTCTGGGCAACCACCTCGAGGACACTCTGTCCTACCGAGACAATTTCGGGTCCAATCCCGTCACCGGGCAACAAGACGATCCTGGCTGTGGTCATGAACCTGGCTCTCACAAGGTCTCGGGGCAAACGGCAGAGAAGTCACAGACCACCGACTCTAGCGGTCCCCGGAGGGGCCTTCCAGCGATGCCAGCTTACTGGAATCGCGGCAACGCATTGGTGTAGGCTTATGTTTCGGTGGGCTGGCGTCTGCCGGTGGATCAATCATGATGGAATTTCCAATTGACCCGGAGCTCCGGCAGGAACTTTCGGGCGACGAAGCCGCAATGAAACTGCAGGCGTTGTTTCAGGAGCATCATGCCCGCCTGCAGCGGCTGGTCCGGATCCGGCTGGACTCGCGACTGCGGGGCCGAGTGCGTTCGGCGACGGTGCTCGACCGCGCGTTTCTCAGGATGCGGCACGAACTGGCCGCCTACGTGCAGTTTCCGGAACTCAGTCCTTACGTGTGGATGAGGAAAGTGACCGGCGACGCATTGTCAGAAGTTCACCGTGATGCGCTTCCCGACACCGGGGATTCCCAGAGCCAGTTCGCCCTGTATCGTGGGGCATTCCCCCAGGTCAGTCCCAAGCTTTTGGCCGGGCAGGTCCTGGGCCAGATGGCATCCGGCGCCGAGGAAGCCGCTCGAGCCAGGATGCAACTGCGGACGCAGGAGTTCCTCAACCAACTCGATCCGCTTGATCGCGAGGTCCTGGTCCTGCGGCATCTCGAAGAACTCAACACCAGCGAAACCGCCGAGGTCCTCGAACTCGATGGAGCAGAAGTGAGCCGACGATTCATGGACGCCCTGAAGAACCTGACACGATTCATGAAGTCACTCCCGGAACAGAATTGATTTCAGGAGCCTCCCATCAAATGGCCGGGTCGCAAGATCCGGCAGCAGACCCGAAAAACAACACCGACACTTTTTTCTTGATCTTTTGCCGCCCTGCTCCGTTAGCAAGGACAGGACACCACACCAGACGGTGCTGAAGAGCTCCGTCGAGGAAAATAGCACGATGAACGACAAGCCCAACAACCCGGTCACCGTTGAGTCACTTGCCGAGGACTTTGTTGCACGGCATCGCAACGGTGAAGAGGTTTCCGTCGAGGAGTACGCGGAAGCACATCCCGAACTGGCCGACGAGATCCGTGATGTGCTACCGGCGATGTTGATGATGGAGAACGTCAAGGAAGGGGCGTTTGACATGACCGGAGCGTTCGAAGGTGGCGAGACCGACGATGGTCGCCGCATCGAACACCTGGGTGACTACCGCATCGTCAGTGAACTGGGCCGGGGCGGAATGGGAGTCGTCTACGAAGCCGAACAGGAGTCGCTGGGCCGCCGGGTTGCGGTGAAGGTTCTCCAGGCTGGTGCCCTGGCCGACCCCAAGCAGTTGTCTCGCTTCGAGATGGAAGCCCGGTCCGCGGCCCGTCTCCACCACACCAACATCGTGCCCGTCTTCGGAGTCGGTGAACATGACGGGATGCACTACTACGTGATGCAGTACATCCAGGGCCAGGGCCTGGATGACGTGCTCGTGGAACTCAAACGCATCCGCCGCACAGGAGACGCGTCGGAGACTCGCGAGAGCATGCACTACGACACGTCGGAGGCCGCTCAGCGTGAGGCCGACCACAGCGAGGCAAACCAGGTGGCGGTCGGCATGTTGACCGGCCAGTTCACCATCAACAGCCTGACGATGATCGGGGAACTCAACCCGACCACCGACCATCATGGGGCCGAGATCACCGGCACCGAGTTGACCGGCCTGGCAGTCACCGACACCGAATCCATCGAGCCAACGACCGAGACAAACCACGAGTTCTGGCGAAGTGTCACGAGCATGGGGATGCAGGTTGCCGACGCGCTCAGCTACGCCCACGAGCAGGGCATCCTGCACCGCGACATCAAGCCGGCCAACCTGCTGCTGGACCTGCAGGGGGTCGTCTGGGTCACCGACTTCGGACTGGCCAAGGCCATCGATGGTGACGGCCTGACCCAAACCGGTGACGTGCTGGGCACGCTGAGATACATGGCTCCCGAGACATTCAAGGGCCAGTCGGATGCCCGGTCGGATGTCTTTTCCCTGGGATTGACGCTCTACGAATTGATCACCACCCGCCCGGCCTACGATGCCGAAGCGAAGAACGAACTGGTGCAGCAGGTGGCCAGTTGCCAGATCACGCCGATCCGCAGGCTGGCCCCCGGGATCTCGCGCGACCTCGAAACGATCATCAACAAGTGTCTCGAACGAGACCCCAATCACCGTTATCGCTCGGCCGCCCGGTTGCGAGACGACCTCAAGCGGTACCTGTCGGACGAGCCGATTCGTGCTCGCCGGATCACTCCCGCCGAACGCCTGGTCCGCTGGTGTCGCCGCAATCCCCTGGTCGCGTCACTGACAGGCACAATCGCGGTGTTGCTGGTCGTCATTGCCGTCGGGGCTGGCATGTTTGCAGCCAAGCAGACCCGGCTGCTCGCCCAGGCGAATCACCTGAAGCGGAACGCCGAGGTTTCGCTCTCGTCGGCAGTCGAGGCCCGCAAGCTGGCCGAGACGTCGCAGGCGGCCGCGGTCTCGGCAAGCCGCGAAGCAGAAAAGCAGCGGGGCGAGGCCGTTGCCGCCCGAGATCTCAACCTCAAGCAACTTGTCGACGGGCAGATCAACACCGCCATGACCAGCGTTGAGCACGAGGAGACTCTCGACGCCCTGCCCTGGCTGGCCCGCGCCGTCGATGACGAAGCGGACGACGAACGGCAGGAATTGCACAAGATTCGTTTTCAGCAATTCGTGCGACAGGTTCCGCGACCGGTCCAGATGATCTTCACCGATGAAAACATCTCCACCGCTGTTCTCTGGAAGAACTCCACCCGGATTGTGGTCGCCGGAGATTTCCAGGATCCGGACGACAAGAGAGGCTGGTTCCGCACCTGGAACGTGAAAACCGGAAAACCGGAGATGGAGCTGTCGATCATGGACCAGAACGTCCACCGCATGGCGATCAGTCCGGACGGACAACTTCTCGTCACAGCCGCGGGAAACCAGGTCTTCACCAAGATCGAAGGCGAAGAGTCCGTCGGCAGTTTCCGGATCTGGAGCACCAGCAGTGAAAAGCCGATCACCGATACGCTCACGCTGGTCGGCAGCATTCATCAGGTTGCCTTTTCACAGAACAGCCAGCGGATCGCAGCCGTTGACAATCTCGGCAACGTCCGCGTCTGGAACACGCAAACCGGTCAGCCGACAACGCCAGTCCTGAAACACGACGACCTGGTCCGGGCCGTGTCCTTCAGCCCGGACGGAAAACACCTCCTGACTGGTGGGCACGACCGCAAGGCCGTCATCTGGGATGCAGCCACCGGAAAATCCCTGGCCACCCTTCCTCACGCCGACAAGGTCCGTGGAGCCTTCTACACGCCTGACGGCCGGTCCATCATCACCGTCTGCTGGGACCGGATTGTCCGAGAATGGCCTGCAGACCCCGCCGCACCGCTCGCCCCGGAAGACATCATCGAGGAGGACAGTTTCCCCTACGCCTTTACGGTGAGTCCCAATTCACAGCTAGTCGTCGTCGGGTACTTTTCGGGACGCGTCAACGTGTTCGACCGCCAAAGTGGCGAACTGAGGGCGACTGAAATCCAGCACGACAAGATGGTGACCGATCTCTCTTTCAGCCCGGATTCCCGGCTCCTTCTCTCCGCGAGCAATGACCAGACAGCCCGAATCTGGAGCGTGAGCACGGGTAAATCCGTGACCCCACCATTGCCTCACGGAACACCGGTACGTGTCGCCCGTTTTGCCTCCGATGGTCGACACCTCCTGACAATTGCCAGGAATGCCCGTGTGGTCAGAGTCTGGGACCTGGCAACCGCCGAACGGCGGGACCAACAGGTGACGACCGGTCGGCAACTCAGCAGGCTCCGGTTCACCCAATCCGGCAGCTACTGTGCCGCAGCCGGTCGTGGAGGCCGGGTTCTGCTCTGGAAAGGTGATGACATCAACGAGTCTCCGCGAGAATTGAAGCACCCCGGTCCCGTCTTTGCGCTGCAGTTTTCAGACGACGAAAAATGGCTGGCCGCTGCCGGCGCCAGCAGACACGTCCGCATCTGGAACGTGGCCACCGGGGAACAACTCCCCGGCAAATTCCAGCACTCGTCCGAGGTCCGGGCGGTTCGGTTCAGTGCGGACGCCAAGCGAATCGTTTCCGGAAGTTCCGACGGCACTGCGCGTGTCTGGGACGTGGCCAGTGGTCAGGCTCTCACGCCGCCGCTGGTTCACCGTCATCGGATTTGGACCGTCGACATCACGGCTGATGGCTCTCAGGTCGTTACCGGCACATTCGTTTCCAACGGAGACGACACACGCAACGAGGTGGATTACGAAGGTGAAATCGGCCTGTGGAACGTGGCAACCGGAAAACTCGTGGTCCCAATCCGGCAGTTCCCGCGGGGAATCCATCGAGTCCGGTTCAGTCCCGACAACTCACTGATCGTCTCCGCATCGGAAACGGGCTGGTTTGGGATCAACGAAGAGAGTTCCAGTCGCATCTGGAGTGCAAAAAACCTTCAGCCACTGTCTCGTCCGTTCCCGCACTCGGGTGGAGTGAGAGATGCGGCATTCAGCCCGGACGGGTCGATGGTGGCGACGGGAGGGACCGATGGGATCGGCCGGATCTGGGATGCCAAGACGGCCGAACCACTCACCAAGCCCATGAAACACACACGACGCATTGTCACCGTCAAGTGGAGCCGGGATGGTCGCCGATTACTCACCAAGCAGATCAACGGAGTCACCCGCGTCTGGGATGTTGCCTCGGGCCAACTGGTCGTCCCGAAGATCCGCCGATCCGCATGGACCGGTGACGCCGAACTTCACCCGGTTACCGGAGACGTCGTGACCGTCGACAACAATCGCCAGATCTGCACGACGGCGCTTGACATCACGCTGGACGACTACGAAATCGCAGCACTCTCGAAAATTGTCTCCGGACAGAACATCGATTCCACCAGTGGCCTGGTCCGCTCTAATCCCGTCGAATTGAAAGATGCGTGGGAGAGGATGCGGAAATCGCAACCCGATTATTTCCAGGTTTCAGACGAACAGCGGTGGAACTGGCTGTTGCGTCAGTCGGCCATGGCCGTACAGGCTGAACAATGGGACGCGGCAAGAGGCCTTCTGGACCAACTGGTCGACAAGTCCCCAGATGACGTACTTTTCCGTCGACGGCGAGCCAACTGTTTTGCCCACCTGCAGCAGTGGCCGGCCGCCATGGACGACCTGGCCCACGCGGCTCAGCAGACCGATGTCAACTCGGGCGTGATGTTCGAGTACATCGTGCTTCTCGCCGCACAGGATCGCCTCAAGCAAGCCCATGGCCTCCTCGACCGGGAACAGACCCAGAACGGCAACAGGTCTAAACTGACAAGGCCCCAGGCCGTCCTGCTCTCGCTGGTCACCGGCAACAAACGCGAGGCCGGTGTCATCGCCAAGGTCTCGAAGGACGCCGAGATGCTCGCCGAACAACAGCCCGACAACAACATGGCTCTGTTCATTGCCGGTCTCGCCCGCTACCGGATGGGCAAGCACGCAGAAGCGCACGAGATTCTCTCGACGCTGGAAGACAACACCGACAACTGGTGGAACAGAACTCCTTCGCGAGCCAACTGCCTGGCCTGCCTGGCAATGGTCTCCCAGAAACTCGGTAAATCAGCCGAAGCCAAGCGGTGGCACCAGAAGGCGGTCACCGTCTGGGATGCCTTCTCGGACCTGAATCAGGAAACGTTCCGGTACGGCTGGAGTGACATCCTGGTCAGCCATCTGCTGTTCAAGGAATCTTCGGGAGTCGTCAAGGAAGCGACACCCAAGCTGATCCCGCCACCCAAGTAGCCAACACTCGGGTGCCGGTTGTCTCTAACGAACCGACGCCAGGTAGGCCAGCAGATCAGCCATCATCTTGACGGTCACCTGCTTCTCGAGCCCCTCGGGCATGAACGAGAGTCCCGTGCTGTTGAGTTCCTCGATGTCGACGCGGAGCACGGTGGCGGTGGTTCCGTCGCTACGCTGAATGGTGAGGCTGTTGGCCGTTTCGGCAACGATCATCCCCGTCAGGATCCGCCCCTCGGTGGTGGCCGTCACGTAACTGAGAAACTTCGGTTTCACCTCGCGGTTGGGGTCGAGCACGTTGAGCAACACGGCGTCCAGCCCCCGGTCAGCGATACCGGCCAATTCGGCACCGACCGCCTTGCCGTGCCCTTCAAGGCGATGACACACGGCACAGATCTTGCGGAACACCTTGCGGCCGCGGCCGACATCTCCATCCAGTTTCAGCGATGCCCGGTACCTCTTGAGAACCTCCTGCCTGGCGACCTGCCCCCCGTCGGGAAACAACTTGACCGCCTGCCGACGTGTTTCCGCATCTCCGGACGCCTTCAACAGCTTCACCCGAGCCGGGTCCAGGTCGGCTCGAGCGACCTCATCTTCGGCAACAGCTGCCAGCAGTCGTCGCGTCGAGGCCACCCGGGAAAACAGCGTCTCGGCCGCTCGTCGCCGCAAGCTGGGACTCAGGCTCTTCCAACGGTCCAGCAACAGGTCGGCCACCCCCGGATCATTGAACTGTCCCAGGGTTTCGAGCACCGCCTCCTGCACAGGCTGCGATTCGGTGATCGTCAGCAGCGAAGAGAACAGTTTCCGGTCCATGGCGAACCCGCCCAGCCCCAGGGTCCGCACAGCCTGGGCTCGCTCGGCAGTCGACCGCTTGCGATCCGGAGCCAGGCGACGCGCATCGGACAACAGGCCGTCGAGCAATTTGCGGGCCTGGCCTCCACCGACACCGGCCAGGCGTTTCTTGGCCGCTCCACTTCGCTTGGAGACCAATCCAGCCACCACCGCCTGTCCCAGTGCCTTCTCTGCTGCCGGCAACCCCGCCACACCACCGATCACCGCAGCCACATCACCCGACTTGTCAGCCGCCCCGATCTGGCTCGCCAGGGCCACCAGCACCGCTTGCCCCGGTTTCGTCGCACGAAACACCTTGTCAGCCAGCAATCGACCGAACACCTCTCCTCCACCTCGGCCCAGAGAACTCAGGACGGCCAAACGCACCCAGGTGTCGGTCCCGTCTTTCTTCACCAGATGGGCCAGCGCGGCCCTGGCCGAGGCAGTGTCGACCTCGCCCAGCGAAAACGCCAACTGGTAACGGACCCGCAGGTCGCCGTCGCCAACCATTCCCGCAAGTTTCAGTCTCAACGCCTCGGAACGATCCAACAACCGTTCCGACAGCCGCAATGCCTGGATCCGGACCTCGGGATTCCCATCCTCCAGCGCAGCCAGCACGAGGTCAGCGGTCAGAGCCCCTGGCCCCGTCGCAGCAACACCCGGCTTGGGCTGACCACCATCGCGGACCAGCCCTGCCAGCGACCACAGCGCATGGACACGACCGATGGGCTGACGGGCCTCTCGAGCCAGTGTCCTCAGCGGCAAAACCGCCGCCGCGTCCTGGCGTTCGTAAAGCAACCGCGACGCCGTGTCTCGGTGCCAGCCATTGGGATGATCGAGCAAAGCCACAAGATCGACGGTAGACAGCTGGCCCAGTCGTGGTGGAGGCCTGAGCGTTTTCCCATCGGGAACCACTCGGTAGATCCGGCCCATCGTCATTCCGCTGGTGACATCCATGTGCTTGAGAATCACGTCGGCCAGGAATGCCGCCCCCTCGATCAGTTCCCGGGCCATGTCGATCACGTACAGCGTGCCGTCGGGGGCATTGGCCAACTGCACTGGCCGGAACCAGACACTGCGGGACGCGATGAACTCGGCCTTCTCGTCAGCACGACGGGCCACCAGCGAGACGCCCTGGTGTTCGAGATGAGCCCGAAACACCAGGTTGTTGGACACCTCGCCAATGAGCAGGTTTCCGCGATAGGACGGGGGCCACGCATCACCGCGATAAATGGTCACACCGGTGACCCCGGTGAAGAACCCTCCCGGCTTGCCCCCCTCGTCGGAGCCCGGGATCAAGCCCTTGCTCCGCAACCTCGTCCTCAATTTCCGCCACGATTCGATCGGACTCTTGCGGAACAACTTGGTCTGCTTGCCGGTGGGAACGATATTGACTGCCGGAGCCGGTCCGGCGAGATACTTGTTGCGGGACAGGTACCGGTCGTCGTAGACGAGCAACTGGGCCGGAACACTGTTCTGGCAGACGAACTTCCGTCCCCAGTCATCCATGCTCATGCCATGCTGGCCCCCGCCACTGGCCAGTTCGAACGTCTCACTGCGAGGGTCGAACAAGAACCCACGACCGCGAACCGAGACCGCTGTCTTGGCCGGTTCACCCACCCTCCGCACGTTGCCACCGGCAAGGTTGGTCGATACGTGGTAGCGGTTGTCGAGGCCCCAGCGGAACGAGTTGAGCATTGCTTCCCCGGCCTTGTCACGGGAAAACCCGGTGAAAACCGTTCGGCGCACGTCGGCGACCCCGTCTCCGTCGGTGTCCTTCAGATAGAGAATGTGCGGCACGCTGCCGACGAACACTCCACCGCGCCAGCAACTGACAGCCCCCGGAGAATCGATTCCATCGGCAAAAATCCGGCTGCGATCGAACACTCCATTGCCGTCGGTGTCTTCCAGCAGCCTGACTCGCCCCCGGCCCTGGTACTGCTTGTCGGCGTACTGGTTGTATTCGGGCATCTCGCAGACGTACAACCTGCCGTTCTCATCGAACTCCATCGCCACCGGATCCTCCACCAGGGGCTCGGCGGCCACCACCTCGACTCGAAACCCTGGCCGCGTCACCAGCGCCTGGACCGCCTCGGACGGTCGGGTTGGTGGGGTGCGAGGCAAATCGTCCCGATAGTCGCGATCGACGCTATCCTGCGGGTCTTTGGCAGCCGGACCGGCCACGGCAGGCGAACTCGGTTCGCCGGCCAACAACGGCATCAGCAGAGACCAGGCAACGGGCAAAACCAGCAGCCCACACAGGACTCGCAGTGAGAATATCTTCATAGCGGCACACCGTCAGGAACGATCAACCGCCGCATTCTCCAAAGCCCCAGTGGCCGCCGCAAGCTAGCGGCGGCTCTGCCGCACGGGTTGGTCCGCGTTCCGGTCATCCAGCCTCGGCGTGGCCAGCACGATCAACTCACGCCGGATCGTGCCACCGCCAACCGGCTGGGCCTCGTCTCCGAAGAGTCGTTCGATCAGTCGGGGTTTCTCGGGCCCTCTTGCGAGAGCTTCTGCCGACTCGAGATTGATATCCGCGAACAAACCTCCCAGCAAAACCGTCTGACCGGCGGGAATCACGACACGAATCGAAGCAGACCGCTGGGCGGCTGATCGAGCGGCCGGCAAGTCCTTGTCACCGGCCACGCGGGTCTCCTGCGTCGGGGTCAGAGAGAGTTCGATCTGGCCGCCGGGAAGGATACGAGGCCGTACGACCAGTTTTGCTGCCAGGTCCAGTGTCGTGGCCCGGCCGGCCGGAGAGACCATCGAAGCAGTCCTCGTTCGCTGGCCGGTCTCCAGTCTCGCCACCGCACCGTCATTGACTCTCAGTCGCGGCTGCGCCACGACCTTCGTGGAAACCACCTTCCGCAGTTGTTCGAGAAATTCCGAGATCGGCTGGTCCAGCAGCCCACCGGTCGCCTGGCCGAGCGCACCGGTCGGCCCGGTCGTTTCAATCAGGTCACTGATCCCGCCGGGATACTCGTCGGTGAGTTCAATTGAGACAATGGCCAGATCAACGATCACCTCGCGAGAGGTGTCACCGGACGGTTCGCTGGCCGGTGCCGGAACCGCCTGCTGCTGCTGCTGCTGCCGACGAGCTTCGGCCATCGACATCACGTTGACGTTGCGGCCGTCGAGCCGGGCAGCACAACCGGCCGCCGGCAACAGCACCTCCAGGGCCTGTTGGATTGTGACACCCTCAAGACGGTCGATCGAGACCCTGGCGGTCGCCGCCATGGTCGCCTCGAATTTCCAGTCGCTGAGTTCATCAAGCCGCTTGAGGACATCGGCCAGGGGCACCTGTCTGGCCTCGATCGTGAAATGCTCGGGCCTCCCCGGGGTGGCCACAACCTGCATCGCTGGCTGGAGTCGTCCCAGTTGCTCTCGCAGTGCTGCGGTCGAATCGGCCTGCCGCTCGATCGTCCCTGCCAACACCTTCAATCTCGCCTCGATCGATTCGATCTGCTGTCTGTCTCCACGGGAGGCCAACGTGCTCTCGATCGTCTCGACCAGCCTCGTATCACCGAAGATCCCGGCAAGTCCGCGATCCAATTCCGCCCGAAGGTCATCCCGCAAACGCGACTCGAGTTCCACCTGGCCCCGGCGAGCCGATTCCGACTCGTTTGCCAACTGTTGGCTGACGTCATCGACCCGGCTGTCGATTGCATCGAGAGACACTTCGAGTTGCTTCCACGTCACTGCCGGTTCGACAGCGGCTGTCTCTCCCGCGTGGTCCGAATGGCCATCGGTGGCCCGCTGATCAAACACTGCGATTCCAGCCATCACGGTGGTCAACACCGCTCCGATGGCCAGCACAGCCCCGGCCGCTCGCAAGGATCGATTCATCACCGTCGTCACTCTCGCTCGGTCGGATTTTCACCTGCCATGGCGCACACCGCACCCACAGGGAATATCGACCGTGCGGAACAACCGACTGCTGTCGTTTCCGGAAAAACCGCTACAACCCGACCAGATCAACACACCCGGTCCTCGGGGCTATTCGCTGCCTGACGCCTCGACAGCGGCTACGCTCAACTGGTTGGTCACCTTGCGGACTCCCGGTTCCATGCGGACCAGGGCTACGGCCATTCGACGGGCCGTCGCGTCAGGAACCTTGCCCGAAAGAGTCAATTCGCCCGCCTTGCCGGCAACAATCTTCACACCTCGAAACTCGGGCCGCCGATCCAGGAGCATCGAGAATCGGACATCAAGCGATGCCTTGGCCGCCGCCATGGACGGAGACCTGAAGGAGAAGGCGATGCGGTGCCGAGGTCGGACCCGCTTGGTGCGAGCGTTCCGCCCGGTCGCCCGGTTGCGGTTCGTATTCCGACCGCCACGGTTACTGCCCTGTCCGCGTCCAGCGGTAAACGTGTTGCGTCCACCAGTAGTCCCACCACGGATCTGCTGTTGACCTGAGAACTGGCTGCCGATGAAACGGCCCTGGTTCTGACTCTGCCCGACAAAGCCCGTTCCGAAGTTCTGGATATTCGGCTGCCCGGCAGCTCCCTGGTTCAGATTGATTCCACTGGTCGTGGTACCTGCCCCGGTGCCACCCGCGGCACCTCCGGCTCCCAACGTGCCGCCAATCGTAGTGGTGGGAGTATTTGTTCGAGTTGGCGAATTCTGGTTCGTCCCACCAACCTGGGCCATCGCCGAAGACTCACAGACCCAGGACGCGACAGCAGCCAGGCAAACGCAGGCAATCAGGCGACGCATGACATTTCTCCACGCGATACACTTCCGCGTGGATTGTAGCACACAATCTGTCCCGGCGATGACAAGTGCCGGCACAAATCGTGACACCCACTACGTCCCGCATCTCCCTCGAGACGGTGGTACTACTCGAAGCCGCCCGCGGATTCCAGCGGGTGGGCCGGTCGTGTCGGTGGTGACGACGGTGCAGCCCAGTTGCCATCGAGTGGATGGCGACCACGTGTCTCTCCCCCGTTGCCAGTAGCCGCCGCTGGAATCCGTTGCCGAACGGTATCCGTGGACGGCGTCATCGAAGAGTGACGACTGGGGGCGTCAGCCGTTCCGTTCAGACGGCCGGACTGGACGGCTCCTCGAGAGATCAAGTGAGCGACCGTAGCCAATCGACGAGCTTCTGACGTTTTGTTCTGGTCGAGCTGAGTTTTCGAGGCCTTGAGATAGTCGTCGACCCGGGAATCAATCCTGGCGTCCCGCTGGGAACGGTCGCCTGCCGCGGCGTTCTCAATCCGCTGTATCTCCCATTGTGCGACCATCGCCGATGGAGTCGGCCGTTGGACCGGCCAACTCGCATTCTCATCCCGCACCGCCCGGTCGACCCGAGAAGCCAATTTGATGGCCAGGGCCCAGTCCCGTCGTGCAGCGGCCGCCTGGGCGTCTTCGATCATCCGTTCGAACCGGTTGATGGTTCCCTGGAAAATGGGTTTGCCTTCACCAGCCGTCGTCCGAGAAGCGTGAACCTGCTGGATCGAAGTGGACTCGGAGGACTGCCCCACCAGCGGATGCGCCGGAGCCAGTGCGTGTCGCCTGCTCCGCGTCGATTCGGTGCCGGCGGCCCACCGGGCCTTCTGTTGGTCATTGTTACTGTTCTGGACATTGTTCGGCTGTCGCCGGGGTTCTTCCGAGATCGGCGACGCGAAAGCGGGGGGATCGAAGCTTCCCGGGTTGGCCGACGACGAAGGAAACTCGGCACCTCCGGGCAGTTGTTCGCTTCTTGAGTGATCCGGATTTGTCCGCGGCTTGATCGGCATCTTGTGCCGCAAAGCCGCCAGGCGGGCTTCGACGTCGGGTGGCAGGCCGCGATTGTTCTTGGAGGCCGATGATCTGTTCACGATCTGACCGATCGCCGTTTCATTGGCCGTACCTGTCCGAGGTTTCTCTGTTTCGTTCCCCTTCAAGCGAGAATCGGCAACGCCTTCGGCCTCCTGGCCGACCTTCCTGTCCGACCCTTCCAGCCGGACGTAGGACATGTCGGAGAAGATCGCAGGAATGCCTTCTTCGACCATCCGGATCCTGAGAGCACACTCGGTCTTTTCATGCCCCTGGCGGGTGTAGGGAATGAAAATGTTGTAGGCGGGCCCGAACTGGGTCTTCACCAGGAAGGCGTTCCACGCCCCCTTGGTAAAATCGAAAGTGTGAACGGGCTTGGCCCGATCTTCCCGTGGACCGGCATCATCGAAGACGTGGATCCGAATATCACCGCGAACGGCGATCGGTCGAGCCGAATCACGGTCGAGGAAAAAGATCTGCCCACCGAACCCGCGACACGACTGCCCCTCCCAGGTCCCTTCGGCCGGCTGCCACAGGCAGACACAGCGAACGGCGGGGTTGTCCTTGTCAGCCCACGGCACGTCCTTTTCGGCCCCGAACAGCGACCCGAATGGCACCCAGGAGGTCAACGTCTTCATGTTGGGTGCCCGGCATCCGGACGACATTGCGATGGTCAGCATCAGCCCGGAAAACAACAACGTGTTGAGGGGAGACGACTTCATGTTTGGCCTGGAACTGTGGGAGAATGGACGGAACCGTTCAAACGAAACGTGGAGTGGTGACGTCAGGGAACCAATGCCTTGAAGAACCGTCTCACCGGCGACATCGTGGCCGGCGGGGCCGGGACGCTTTCCTCAAACCCATCGATTTCACTCGGCAAGGCGAAGTTCTTGGTGTCGAGATCGTCGGAACCGACAGTGGTCATTGCGGCTCTCGAGATGTCTTCGTCCTGGAGCTGACCGGTTTTCTTTTGGCCCGGATCATCTGTCTTCTTCTCCGGTTTCTTCGTCGCGGGGGGGACCTTTTTCCGCGACATCGGCTTGGGCTGCGAACCCTTCGCTTCCGGCTTCTCGTTGGTCTTCTTCTCCGATTCGGGTTCGGGAAGCGACATCACCGGGCCGTTGATCTCTTCAGCCTTCTCCAGCGAGAAGGCCATCCGTTCGGCCTCGACCTGCTTTTGTTCCTCGTAATCCTCGGGCGTCTTCATGATCCGGGGCGTGAGGAAGATCAACAATTCCGAGCGAGTCTTGGATTTCGAGTCGAACCGGAAAGCCGTTCCCAGCACCGGCAGGTCGGCCAACCACGGCACCTTTCTCTCGATCGTGCCTTCCGATTGCGTGATCATGCCGCCCAGGACGATGGTCTGGCCGTCCTGAACACTGACGCTGGCCTGGGCGGTCACGGTGTCGATGACCGGTGAATCAATCGTCGTTCCTGTCTGGAAATCAGAGATGATCGGAATCGACCGACTCGGGTTGATCCCGTCCTTGGTCGCAACAACCTCCATGGTGATCGATCCGTCGGGTGAGACCCGCGGGGTAACCTGAAGTTGAATTCCAACGGCACGCTCCTGGAGCTGTGGCTGCGACACTCCGGTCAACGTGTTCTGGGCCCCCAGTCCGTTGACCTGCTGGAACGTCTGACCGACGACGATCGAACCAAGCTGGTTGTGCAGTGCCTGGATCATGGGTCGTGAGAGCACCTCGACACGACGGTTCTCGGAAAGAGCCCGCAACAGGATGTTGATCGACTCGGAACCGGCCGACAGCACCAGTCCCCCAAAGCCCAGGTCGCCGTTGACCCGCCCCATCTGGAAGTTGCTCAGGGCCTGTTTGCCCACCGAGGCGGGGAATGATCCCACCCCCAGCGTGTTGTTGCCCAGGAACGGCTGGTTGAAGTTGAATCCGGGAACGCCCTCGGACGAGACGATGTTCTGGGTGATCGTCTGATCGTTGCCCGCAGTCTGCTGTGTCTCGGAGATCGTCTCGATCGAAGCCACGGTTCCGCGGTCAAACAGGACGGAATCCTGGAATCCGAGTTCCACACCGAATTCGTCGGTGTTGTTGAGTTCCACTTCGACGATCAACGCCTGCACGGTCACCTGTTCGGGCGGCCGATCCAGCGTCTCGATCATCTTCATGACCTCTTCGTAGTACCGGGGCGTGGCACTGACAATCAGGGTGTTGGTGCTCGGCTCGGCAACCACGATCACCTCCCGCTCGATCTGCTCGAAGGGGCTGACCAGGTCGGGGTCGATCTGCTGCAGGTCACGCTGCGACTGCAGGAAGGTATTGACCGCGTTGGCAATATCAGCAGCCGGCTGATTCTGCAGTGAATAGACCTCGGTCTTCCGTTCGCGGATGTCGCTCTGGTCCAACCGGGCCACCACGGCTTCCACGACTTCCAGCGCTTCTCGACCTCCAACCGCGAAGATACTGTTGGTCCGGACATCGACGCTGAACCGCAGTGGAACGATACTGCTGCTGGCATCCTCGGCCCCCGCCAACTGCACCCCCAACTGTCCACCCTGGCCACCGTCGTCAGTCACAAACAGTTCGGCGAGCAGGTCAGACACACTCGTGGCGTCGGCGTTCTCCAGCAGGAAATGCTTGATGTCGGCAACGACACTGGTCGGTTTGTCGAGGCTTTCGATCAGTCGTTTCATCATGACCATGCTTCGCTCCGGGGCGGTCACGACCAGGCTGTTGGTCCTCGCATCGGGATTGATCCGGATCTCCGAAAGGATACCCGACACAACCTTGCCATCTTTCGTCCCCACGTCCGGAAGCAACTCGAGCACTGCACTGCGAACATCACGCAACTGCTGTGCCGACTGAGCACCACCGACTCCTCCTCCGAAACCTCCGCCCACACCCGCACCGGTCGGCTGACGGGCCGGATTGATCACGCTCTGGATCGCCAGGTTGATCGTTTCGGAGAGTTCTTCAGCGATGGCGTGCTTGAGTTGGAAGACACGTAACTGGTTGACCGAACTGGCACTGTCGAGATCCATTTTCTTGACCAGTGCGGCCACTTCCTGCAGATCACGAGGTCGTGCCTGCACAATGATCGAGTTGGTCCGCACATCGGGATACACCACAACGCGAGTGGAGAGCCCCGGTCGATCCTGCCCCTCCTGGTAGAAATCTTCGAGCATCGCGGACACCTGAGACGCCGGTGCGTGCTTCAACCGGAAGATCTCGAACTCGGTCGACGGATCCACCGGTTGATCGAGTTCCATGGCCAGGTCGATAATCGCTCGGAGATCACTGTCGGGAGCCAGGATCAGGACCGCGTTGGGCTTGACCACCGGGACCACCGTCACGGTCTGGCTTCGCTGGCCCGCCTGAGTCCTGGCGTTGTTGAGTGTTTCGTAGACCGAGGTCAACAGGGTGGCCAGCGCTTCGGAGTTGACGTGCTTGAGCATCAAGGGTTCAAGACCGGGAACAGTCGCCGCTTCCCCTGCCTCCAGCAATTCGATCAACTCCATCACCTTCGCCACGTCTTCTTCGTTACCGATCACGACCAAACGACCGTCGGGAAGCACCTCGATCTTCACCTCTCCTTTCAATCCACCAAGAATCGCCTCGGTCGGATTGAACGGTTGCCCATCTGTCGCCGGAGGATTGCCCCTCGGGGGTATGGGTCTCTCATCGGTCGGCTGAGCTTTCGGTTGCGCCTGGGCCAACTCGAAATCGTCCCGGTTGGTCTCAGCCGCAGGTTTCGACTTTGACAGGGTTTTGTGCGTCGGCCGAACAGCGGTCAACTTGCGGACGACCGGTCGAATTTTCTTCGCAACCGTGTTGGCATCCTTCTTCGAATCGCGGACCTTGATGTCAGGCTGTTCATTTTCGAAAGGCACATCCAGCATTCGGATCATCCGCACGATCGCGGCAGCCGTCGTCTTCGGAGCCTCGATCATCAATCGGTTGTTCTTCTTGTCGATACCGACACTGAAGCGAGCAACGGCATCAGCCCCGGCCGAAACTGACAGCGGCTTGCCGTCAGCCGATTTGATGACCTGGTTCATAACCCGAAACGCCGGCAGACCATCCGGTCCCGCGTCGATCAATTCGCTGTGCGACAGAAAGGCCGAATAGAGCCGTCGGGCCAGTTGCAACGCAGTACGGTTGTTG
>MDTE01165113.1_pt1 | contig 32537 bp, 27 predicted proteins | sample 811231 | NCBI WGS metagenome assembly MDTE01 (sample SAMN05326651, study PRJNA326480) | marine metagenome | isolation source: seawater | place: Indian Ocean: Red Sea | collected 2010 | reverse complement strand
GGACTGTTGTACATTTGATGTGGAGTAAATATTGACCCCTTTAGATAGGAATCTCATGCGGGATTCTGCGTTTGCCCTCCCGTTTGACGAGCCCATATCGGTGTTTCCGAACTTATGGTTAAGATGCGTTAGGATTTGCATTGCGCAGAATGTGTCGATGATAATCCGCTGTAACACCACTAGTTCGGGTTTCAGTACTTTCTTTCCTTTGCTCTTCTTTTTCTTCTTGCCGATTTGACCACCAGTTAATCGAACATCACCGTGGTCAGATTCTCCTTCGTAGGACTCAACCAAGTCGTCTTCTTGGAAGTAATATCTCTGCCCACCGCCAACACTTTCGTTTGGAATATCTATTGTCGTGGTGACTGCGATACTTGAATGCGACAAAGTATAACCATTATTGAATTCGTTGTTCAAGTCCGAATTAAGGCCCTGTATGGTGAATGTGGTCGACTGGTCTGCAGGAACACCTATCTGATCTGAAATGAGGGCCAATAAATCGTCGTCGTTAAGTGTGACGATATCCCCTATGTAGAACTTCTGGGTGGAAGTACCGAACAAAGAACCTATGATTTTAGATATCGCCAAGTCTTCATCTACCGCGTTACTCTCCAAATATACTTCCCTTACTTTTCGTCGGACAGTTTCTTCGCTCAATACGGGGCTGGTTAACCCGGCATTTAATTCCTCAATCTCTCTGTTAGTCAGTACCTGTTCAACGAATACTGCGGGTAGAGGTGATATATCTGTATTTATTTCGTCTATATTGTCAATCCCAGTAAGCTCTATCCAATCGTCGTCGGACATTACTATATCGCCGTCGTCGTTTCTGAATATGCCGAATATACTTGGCCTCTCTACAGTCGAGGTATCATTATAGAACTCAACAAGCGCCCTCATTTCGTCAATCAGTGCCTTCTTTATGTTGTCCGACGCATTTCCGTATGCGTGTAACTTAACGACTTCGGTGCCTAAACTAGGTAGATTGAACCTTGTTCCACTGCCTTGTCTCTGTAGTTCCTCGTTATACCATTCTACTTCGCCGAAATCATACAACAAACCGCCATCATCGGTTACGGAGTTAAATATACCACTGAGTCTGCCATTTACCTCGGACGCGAGATACGGGTTAAGAAAGTAGTCAATTACGCTGTCTGCGTTGCTAGGTACGAGTTTTTCTACGAACATAGGTAGTGATGGTTCTTTGAAGTCGTCGTCCGCTTCATACGTACAATATACGAATCTACCCTTACCTCCCTCTAGTACTAATCTATAATCCCCATATACATGATAGTATAATAGGTTATGAGAGGTTAAATCTGTTTTCTTATGACTGTTAGCAAACATCTCATAATGCTGTAGCGTATGCTCTTGGAGATGCTTTTTGTACCTACTTAGTACAACATCGACCGACTCGGCGTTGAGTGGGTCGCCGGTAAAGCCTTCTGAGAATGGGTCTGCCATCGATATCCTACCTACGGATTATACCATAGGGGTTGCGATATCCGGCGAAGTTCTTGACAATTGGGACTTTCCTTAACGTTCTTCTGGAGACTGAGTTGGGTTTGCCTAACTGATCTGCTGCTAGCATGAGTACAGCAATCGTGCCAACTACCCTCCATGTTTGTCTGTTAATTGCAGTCTGTTTTTGTAGTTCCTTGTAGACGGGGTTTCCGTCGTCAAAAGGATTCCATACAACTTTTGCCATCATATCACCTATTCAAAAGATATCCTGGAACTTCTCATATTGTCTCGTCTCTACTACCTTTGATATTGAATCGTAATTATTCTCTACCATCGTCATCGCTATAAGAAGTAACGAGATATTTTGTAAGCTCCCCCAGGTTGTCTCCTGCCCCTTGCCAAGGGATGCAAGTTTTTTACTCTTACCATACCCAAAGATTCCGTTTTTCCCTATTGAATTGGCCGCAGACTTAGAAGTTGTCACTAGAAGTAGACCAGCGGAAGCCAATCCAATATAGGTCCATGTCTTGTCGGAAAGACCCAATTTATAGTGCCTAGTCATATATCCATGCAACTCCCTGGTCGTCTGTCTTTATCTTCCAAGTCCCACCTTTGATAATCAACATCGGTTTTCCTTTCTCGGGCATAGTCGCATAGAGTTCTGGGAAGTTACCATCCTGTGTTTCCTCATTGAATGTGTGGACATATTTTTGATTCTCCTGACCTGTTTCCTTACCGGACATATACCCAATCTGCCAGCATCCACCTTCGCCTACTTTGTACCATACATCGCCGATATCAATCTTCTCTACTCTTTGTTTTGCTGGTGCTTTGCCATTCATGTGCTTGTAGAGTTTCTTTCCCCTCTCTATCTTCTTCTTATCTGCTGGGTTTTCCTTCACATTCAATTGCTCAAAGAAGTGTCTTGCATGATGACTTAGTTTTCCGGGTTCCATTGCAAGTGCTTCTTCTAGTGTTACCCATAGGCTTTCGTCGTGTTCCTCTGATAGTTTGATCTCTTGATTGACATTGACTGGTTCTACGATAAACCCGTGATATATCTTATTCATATTGTGGTCAACGTGTTCCCCTACTTTGTGGGAGATTGTGACTTCTAGACCACTTTCCTCTTTGGTTTCGTTCAATGCAGCTTCTTCTGGGGATTCTCCTTCCTCCAACTTTCCGCCTGGAAGTTCCCACATACCATGTCTCGATGTTTCTTTAGCCGACCTCCGTAGAAGCAAGACTTTGTCTCCTTCCATTATCAGTGCGCCTGCTGCGTGACGATATCCGTCTGTATCGAATCTCCAGGGATTGGCTCTTGGTGCTATTCTGTTCGCCGTCTCTGCGTTGTAATACTTCTTGACTAGACCTATTGCAACTGCGAATCGCTGTTTCGAATCTGGGAACTCTTCCCGCATCTTTGGTATTCCCATTAACCTTGAAAGATACTTTCTAGCAGGTTCCTTTCGGAACTTCCCTGTCTTGAGCTTCTTCCTCTTAGGTTTAGGTAGAGGGTTTGGTAAACCTGGATTACGGTCTATGGAATTCACAAAATCTGCTAATGTGAGTTGTCCTTCGTCCTCTTCTTCTTCTTTGGTTTTATGTGAAGATGGCCAGTTGCCATCGTCTGTTAAACCATCCATGCCGGGTTTTTCGGGGTGGTTGGGGTTAGTCTTGACGTGGTCCGAAATAGACGCGTACAGACCTGGTATCCTCAATTTCGCCATTTCTTCGAGAACTTTCTTATCGTCATCGAATACCATTTCAATCTTGAATTCACCACTGAGTTCCCTTGCAGCGTTTGCTTTGTACTTCGCTGTGTGAGAACTCTTAACCGGCTTGGTAATCAATAGGGTTTTGCCGTTCTTATCTCTGTATAATGGAAATCCATTACTTTCCAATTGCTTCAAACTGGCCTCATAGTATTGCTCTGGTCTAGCAGTTAGATATACTATTACATATCCATCATTAGATAAATCGCTTATTAGTTCCTTAGCCCCAGGTATTACAGTATCCTTAGCCAACGCCTTGTCCGAATAAATGAACTTGTTTCGCTTTCTCCAAGCCTGTCCTGTACTCATCATCCCCTTGGCAACTGCCTTACCGTCTTTGTCAACTAACCCTGCTCGTCTTGCGTCAGTGAATCGTTGGCTGTTGTTGAATATAGTCATGTCTAAGTCGAAGATTACTGCCTTTGGCCTTTCTTGGGCCATTTTGGCATAAACCCCAGGATTTTTTATGATTTCTTTGGAGTGAGGAAGCCTTCCACCGCACAGGTGACATCTGTCTTTGTGCGGGTTGGCTCTGACCCCACACTCACCACAGAATGTTACACGCATCATACTATCGCACAGGGTGGTTGCTTATGTGAGTAGTGGTGTATCACGACTCTTCTTCAGGCACATCTTCAGGCACATCTTCAGGCGGTTTCTTGCGTCTGGCTTCTCGCCTTGCTTCTCGCCTTTCTTTCCTCATGCGTCTCTTGACTTCTCTCTCGACTCTTCTCTCGAAGGCTTCCTCTTCCTTCCACAACCTCTTTTTCCTTTTGTCCAAGTCTTTCTCATCCTGTCGTTGGTATTTCTTAGAGTCTTCTAACAACTTCATCTCCTCACTAAGTATGTCTGATTGTGCCTTAACCGACCGCTCCAGACCTGTCATTATGGTTTCCCTCCCCTCCAACTCTCTTTCTCTCGATTCATGACGTACCAGTGCTCTTGCGTCTTCTGCGTCGAGCATAAGTTGTTCGTACTCTTCCCATCCTTCTTCGACCGGCTTCACGTCACCTAGTTCTACGCCACTCATAGCCTGCATTATCTGCTCTGCTAGCGTTCGAGCCATTAGTCTCCCATCAGCGTATCTCGAATCAGCGAAAGAAAGGCTCTTGATGAATTCAACGGACACTGAAAAGAAGTCCTGTTTGTTGTAAGCAGAATCGCCGAATGTGTCTTCTATTTGTTTGGCTATGTCTAAATACCTTGCTTTGTGGCTAATTCTTTTTACCGTTAAATCTGCTTCTTGGGGTCTAATGCCTGCAGAGAGCGGTGTACCATGTGCACCTGTTCGTGAGAAATTTGATACTGGCTCTGCTGCTTTATGCACATCATATGCCTTAGGCATCATATGTAGTAACTTGTTTGTTATTCTCCAATACGCAGCATCGAACCGTTTTGTTTCCTCAGAGTCCAGATACGGGTAGCGTGCAAAAGACAACTCGTTTCTATTCATCATTCGAGTACTATCTTCTATCTCACGGATGGCGGCATCTATTTCGCGTTGCAAACCATTGATATTGGCCTTATAATTAGTGATAAGGTGTTTGAATCTTCTTATGTTGGTCTTATCATCTATGTTATCGAAACTGACACGTCTCATGTTCATTTGTAGTTCTAACATACTCTGTGAGCTGTCTAACTGCTGTCCAAGACCTTGCAAATGCCCGCTAACTACTCGTAGCCTATTGGCTAATGATGCATACTTCAAATTATGTTCGCGGATTTTCTGTAATTGAATATCCGATTCCTTTTTTGTCCCCTTGAAGAGGTCTTCCGTGTTTAACGAGTCAAGGTCGCCTCTTCTTTGGCGTACGAGACTCATTATCCGATAGAGTTCTTGCATCTGTCGTATGGTGTCGTTTGCTACTTCCCTTACTTCTCTCAGTATAAAATCCGTTTGCTCGTCCAGGTCCTTTGAAATTCTCGCACCACCGTCAAAGACCACCTTAACGTCTTTCATTCCTGCAATTGCTTTCTTCAATGCTTCTGGATCTGCCAAATACGGTGCTCCCAATGGTCGGCCTCCGGTTTTTGCCTTTAGTTCGTTAATCCAAGTTTTATATTCGTAACATAGGTTAACTAGTCTCTTTACCTGAGGTGCCTCCCCTAATGTATCAAGGTCGTCCGTGCCGTCTGATGAGATGGCTCCAACCATATCGTTATATCTCTTATTTGCCCATCCTGGGAGTTTCTCATCGCTTTCTCCTATTCCTGTCTCCTTGGTTATGAGGCTCTTAACACTCGATGAACTTACATTATCGTGCAACTCAAGCAATGCATTGGCTGCGGCACCGATTTTCTTCATGTGTATCTCGAAGTTAATTCTGTTTTCTATGACTTCTGGTTCTAGTTTCTCATCCTCGGAGGTCATTTGGGCTACAAGTTGTGCCATCCTTTTCAGTTCGTCAGGACCTGGGTCATCCGCTTCGATGCTTGCTTCTGCGACATCCTCGGATATTGTTTTGAATACCATCTCTATCAAGAATAGAGCGAATGCCCTATCATTCTCGGTCATTGTGTAATCATATTTGTTCCTGGCGGTCTCTTCGGTTTCCATGAAGATCGATAGCAAGCCAAGCACATTCGTATTGCCTTCGATTTCTTCAGAGGATATTTTGCCTTTATGATAATGCAGTGCTTGCTTCGCTATTGCCTGGAGTTTCTTGGCGTCCTCGTCTAACATTCTCTCGGGATTCAAGTTATCGAGGAAGTCAGAGTTTCTGTCTGCGATTAGGTGCTTTATGATTGCCCTGATTTGTTTCTTGGCGGCGGCGCCTCCCGAGAATACTTCGTCGGCAGACTTTCTCCTTTCTGCCATTGTCATATCGTCTAACTTATCAAGTCCGACGTCTCTGACTTTCCTGTCATCCTTTATGTTATCACTGAATAGATCTTTCACGTCAGTAACTTGTAAGTCAACGAATTTGTTTACTAAGAACTTCAGGTATCCAAATGGAACATTGAAGGAGGTACCGTCGTCGGGCAACTTATTTGGAATTTTAATCATGGTTCTTTCTTGTGGCTCAGTATGAGCTAAGTCTAGGAACGCTTGACCTGCGTTGAATGAACCATTACTAACCAAGAGATTGATGTTGTCTCTCAAAACATCCATGATAGATAGCACAACAGGCTTTGGCCAGAACGGGGGTGCTGTCGGCCTAAATCCTCCGACATTGCTTCTATACTCTAATATGCCCAGTTCCTCCTCCTTTGATAAGAGAGGGATCTTTTCGAAAGCCTTAGCCAGGTCATCTTCGTCGGTTTCAGTTTCGTATATGGCTTTCAGGTTTGCTAGAATCTCCTGGGGGTTATCTCCTTCTGCCAATATCTTGCCTTGTGAAGTTGCTGCCTTCCATGCTATTTGACGGTCGCTTCCCGTTAACATGCTAACGAACTTTGATAGTAAGTTAGTCTCTTTCCTAAATCCTGTGTTAACTTCTTTCAATGCACCTTTGGGATGATCTTCGACTATCTTCATCAGTTCTGCTACGTGCTTTTTCGTCAGCATTGCCTGACCCAGTCCACTTCTTGAGAAATATGGATTTACTACAAATGCGAAGTCCTTTCCTTCATAGAAGTCCTTTGAGGACATTGGAGTGAGTGATACTAGTTTCTTCCACATCAGAGAGTCTTCTACATTGCTTGTTTTGTTTTCTCCACGGAGTTTCATTGTGTACTTCTGCATTTCACCATAATAGTCTTGACTTCGCAGAGCCTTCAAGAAGTTGGCATTTGGTATCGAGACCGCCAAATAAGGACCTAATACGTTATCCACGAATTGTTTTACGTTATTGTCGTCCTGCAGACCATACATCCGTACGATGCGAGCCTTGTCTATTGCAGATGTGAAGGGCATCGAATGTTGGCCCGGTGATACGCCATATTTTTCTTCCACGAATGTCTTAACAGCCTCTTCTGGAGATAGCACTCCCCTGTACTGGTCGTTTACTCCTCTCGCGAAGAACGGTCTTCCGGGGTTTGAGCGTATGCCTCTCTTCTGTTGAGCATTAGCATAACTCTGTATTATGGCCGCAACATCCGGGTCGGATGCAGATTGGTGAGCCGAATCTATTGTGTAAAGTAGTTTAGTCAGAGTGTTCAGTCCACTAAACACTCCGTTCTGAGCTATTAGCCTCTCTACCATAGAAGCATCTACATCTTTACCTAGTAGAGCTGCATAGTCATTACCTACTATTCTCTTACTATCATAAGTAGGGTAGTTAGTATCTTGAGGGAAAGGATATACCTTGCCTGGATTAGAGCGTGGGCCTGCTAACAGGAATACCTCGTCGAAGGACTGAGTAGTAAGGTCGCTGAGACTTAGTGGCATACCACTGATTGACTGTATCTTGTAGTTATCAGTGGAACCGTGTGGGTTGTTCTTGGCTATACTTGACTTAACCCACCTATGTGCCTTAAGCAGAGAACCCCCTGCTATGCCTGCTGGAACCCTAACCTTCATTTGAATCACTGACCGGACTTAGATCTTACTTCCTTGAAGTAGTCGCTTTGAACTCTTTCACTCTTAGGAATGATAAACCGGTTGTGGGTGTCTTTCGAAGGAGCGTGTTTTGGAATACCATAGAATGTCAAGAAGTCCTCATAAGCCTTCAAGAACTCTTTGTTTGCCTTCGCTTTCTTGGGCATGATTGTCTTATACCCTGTTGTAGGGTGTGTCCTTATTGCGAAGTGAGAAGTAGGCAGTCTAATCCTGAATGGTGCTTCCTCCCCGGTTTTCTTTAGGGTTCCCATCTGTAGCATTTGGTACTCGGGCAGATGCTTGTAGACATTTCTTGTCCAATATCCTTGACCCTTCTTGCTCTTACCGGTGCCATGTCGAGTTTCGCCCTTCTGCTTTCCTGCCTTAGGCTCTGCTCTCTTCATGTCCAGTTGCGACTTTGGCCATATCTCTATGTGGTGAAGTTTTCCTCGGCCTACGCCCTTTGGATTCTTCTTCCATTCCTTTCGAGCTTTGGTTCCACCGCCACCACCGCCTTTGCCTAGACCTTGCTTGATTTGCTTTGCCTTCTTATTGTCAGACTTAAGGTAATCTTCTGTGTAATCTATTAACTTCCACTTACCCTTTCCGTCTTTTGTACCTTGTTTAACGGCCAGATAAGCAGGTGTTAAGTCGAACTGACTGTGTGCAATTTGGACTGTTTCTATTCCTGCTTTGTTATCTAGCCTGTGTCTGTTGTTCTTATCGAGATCGCTCTCCTTGATTCCAAGAACCCATGCTCCCATCTTGTCTTTGGCCGTCTTTGTTGCTACGCCTTCCCTTTGGAGTCTGTCGATTGTCTTGGCTGTGTCCTTGCCGGCCAATTGGAATTCTAGGTAGTATGTCTCTGCCGAAGCCCCACCTGATGCTGCCATTGGCATTGCTCTTGGCCTGTAGTTGTATGGGGGTTGCTGTAGTGCGTGTATAGCAGTTCTCGTTGTGACTGTGTCTCCAACCTCGTATGCTGCAACTGCTGACCTCATTACCTTTGAGGCCAATACTGCTTGTTGCTCGTTGTTTGTCGTTCTGAATGCGTATGCGTCTCCCTCAACATCGAGTGCACGCTGCATCTCTAGAACCATTTCGACTTCTGCAACATCTAGTGGCACATACCTGCTTTGGAACTCTGTGTAAATCCTATCGCCTTCGTGGACGTGAAGCTGATACAGAGTGTAGAAGTTGTAAGTCTCTATTGGCATGGACCTCAATACATCGTAAACGAGTTTGTGCATTATCTCGTCTTGATTGCCACCATATCCTGCTTGTGCAAGTATGTCGCGTCCGCGTGTAAGAACATCGTACGCAATTTGTCCCTTAGCGATAGCGTCTTGAACATCTGCTCCGGGTAGTAGTCTCTTCATCAGATTATCATGACCTGGGTCATTTTGCCACTCGTGAGCGAATAGTGCTGTGCTAGCCCTTTGAGCGTGAGAGACTCCGGCTGCAAACTCTGCGCCAACATCGACTGCGTTCATGTTCGTGATGTATGCATACCAGTTCTTTGCTGTGGCCATTACAAGTAGTGGATCGTCTCTTATCGAGTCATTCTTTGCAATTGCCCCACCGGCAATGGCACTAAACATACCTCGAAGTCCACGAGACACACTCTTCCTTGCTTTCTTGGAAGCACCGGATACTGCTAGTTCCCCATCTATTGCACTTTGCAATCTTAGGTTTTGCCATCTGATTGCCGTGCTTGGACCTGGATTCCTTTTCGCATTCTTTTCTTCTATTTCGTCGTAGGAGTCCCTTACAACTCCTCCCTGATCGTTGTCTATATTTGCTGTATCGTTGTAGTTTACTAAGACCATTTGTTCACCGCTTGGATTGTGTCTTGCTCCGTATATTGTGTAATCTGTATTCTTCTCGAGCGTTGTGACATCATTGTCATTGACAGTCACGACCTCTCCGTTGTTTCTAATGAAATCCATGTTATCTGCCATCCTTCTTATCTTTGCTGGATACCTTGTATACTATCAGGCCAAGACCTGTTAGTATAACCAGGGTTCCCACTGACCCGACTCCTGCTCCTACCACGTTTAAGCCTTTTCTGGCATTAGATGCTTCTTTCAAGACATGGGTATCTTTGTTTTTCTCCGTGACAGGAACCTTTCCAAGATAGTTTACCCTTTGGTCTAAGTCCATGTATCGTACTCCGTCATCCATATTGTAGCCATATGCCTTCGATGCTTCGTGAGCCTGCTCAAATGTCAGACCCTGATTCATGAAATACTGCATTGACCTTATGTGCGCAGGGTTTGAAGTCTCTGGATGATTTTCCATTATGTCGTCGGTCGAAACCATACTGTTTGTGCCTGCTATTGAGAAATAATTCCTGTTGGTTCTTCTAGAGGTTGAACCAAAGATGCCTGCTACCGCAGAGATTGTCTCGCTGACATTTCCTTCGATTTCATTCAGTCTTCTAAACTCCTCTTGGATTGCGGCAATATGGTTCTCTAACAGACGAGGATTCTGAACCATGCTTTTCCTTGAATTGAAAGTTCGAATCATTTTCTTTATGTTTGCTATGTGTTGGTTGGCTGCCTTTATCTCATCAGGTTTCATTGCCTTCTTCATTTCGCCGAAAGTTGATAGATATCTTTCGAGTTGCCCTCTGTAATCCGCAGTAAGTTGACGCTGCCTATCCTTGAGAGAATCTCTCGCAATATTCTTTAGTTGTCTCTCGACTCTCTTGAGGTTCTGGGATGATTCTTTCTCGGCGTATAGTGCGCTATTTGCAGAAGGATCTCTTCCATGATGTGCTCGGACTCTATCAACTACTGATGCGAACATTTCGTCGACCATTTCCTGGTCTTCTTTAGAAAGGGTGTTTATTGTTCTGCTATTCGCAACTGCGATTCTGTCGACTTCCTTTGCTACGGAATTGATTGTCTTTTCCCAGTTAGCATCTGCCATAATTGGTTGGCCTAATGCTTGTGCACTCAGTCCGTCAAGAGTTGCTGCTTGAGAACGAGATATCTCCAATACCTTCTGCTCCATCGTCTTTAGGTACATTCTCTGTTCCGATTGTAACATAGACTCTGTCATGTTAGGGTTTGTCGAACTCTGCTTTGCTAGGTTGATGAACTCTGCTGCCAAACTGGATGCTGGGTCCATCTTCTCGGTCCCTCTTAGATGAGTTAGACCATACCTCTCGATAATATCGGCCGACTTCTCCTTGAAGTCATAAATGACACTGTCCGAAAAGTCAGGACTGACCACCATCAGTTATGCGCAGACGGTACCTTGTTAAGAGGGTGTTGCTCGCCTAGAGGTTTTAATCAATCGTCTTTGCCTGGTTTTAGTCCGCCCATTATTGCTTTGATTCCACCGGAGGTGACCATTGCAACTGCACCTCCACCTGCCAGTATAACTAGTGCGAGTCCCGCACCGGCACCTGCTGCTACTCCTGTCCATTTTGCGGTTTCCATTGCTAACTCTTTACCCGTATCTTTGGCATCATCTAGGAGTCCATCTATGCTACCCAAGTTGTTTATCGCCATATATCCAAGCTGTTCATCTTCAACATTTGCACTATAAGGTACCATTGACATCCCGATATCTCCGGTGTAACGGTTCTTCGCCATACCTAATGTTCCCCACTTGGCGGTGACGTCAGTTACTGTGAATCCCTCTGGGCTGGTGAAGGCTCCCAGACCCATTACTTGAGTTGGTTCTTCCGTCTCGGCGTGCATTGGAATTCCTGCTTCAGCGGCTTCTGCTTCGTAGGTACTTAGGTCGACTCCAGGGATTGGGTATCCGGCTGCTATCAAATCCTTTCCTAAAACGTAATCCTGATTCCAAAGTCTGAAGTTTGCTTTATACGCTGTATCAGTGAACCTATAGTCTCCGTAGTCTTCTAGTAATCTAGTTTTGAGCCATTCCTCATATTGCACGGTTTCGAATTTTTCTTGGGTTACATCCCCATAGTCTTCTCCGATTGCACCGGTCTCTGATTCGCTTTGTCCTTCCAGAACATCCGTCGCTGTGCCACCACCTTCTTCAATCTCTATCTGTGCCTGTACTTCCTTGTGGAAATTTATGGTGTGCTTCTTTAGTTCTCCGAATGGGCTTTGGTACATTAAGAAGGCATTCTTATCTCCAATAAACCCAGGATTACTTTCTGTTGCGTTCTGTGGATTTCCTTCTTCGTCATATCTCAAAACAGGACCGACGTAATATCCAGGAATTGTAAACCCTACTATAGAGTAAGGATAACTAAAGGTACCATAGGATGTATTAACTAAGTATCTAGTAGGATTATTAGGATCTTGACCCGGTAAGTTCAGTGTGGCAAACCAGTCTGCAGTTAGCGGAAAACCGAATATCTTCAAGAAGGTCTCTCTTATTGCCAAAGCACCTATTGGCTCTTCTCCTAACGCTAAATCCTCAGCCGTCATTGTTACTGTTGGTTCCAAGTAGTCACTTGTGGAGGTTCCTGCGGCACTACCGTCTCTCGGGGATCGGTGCACTTGGTTATCTGATCTAAATCCAACATCACTGCTATTGATTATTTTATCAGTCCTGGTTGTCAATATCATTCTCTCACTGGAATCTACTAGCCCAAGTCTATTGTCGATAGCCGCAGAGTCCTTTTCATAAGAAAGCATACACTGACCGATTGCGAAGGCAGTGCTACCAATATCGAAGTCTTCTTCGACGAAGTACGCATTGCTTACCTTAGAGTTGTTGAAGTATGCTGTCTTGTTCGGGTCTGCAACCGAAATGGTTGCCCCAGTAACGGAAGTTGTGTCAAAGCAGAAGTAATCTACTTTGTCTAGCATCAAGAGCCCTATCGCACTGCTACCCAATTTCTGCTTCATGTCTGTCATTGTGCTTGGATTACCAATGAAATACGGCCGATGAGAAGTTGATGGTGGTAATGACGGGGTGACCATTGGTACGAATTTTATCGATTGTCTACCCCCGAATGTTTCTCCGTCAATCTCTGCTGTGAATTTGTCCGCCCCTATTTGGTCCGAATTAGTTGGCATCAGCCTGCCAAGCAGAGCGTACTCGTCTTTGTCTGCCGCTGCTCCAGGATAAGGATAACAATACTTGGTGTAATTGAAACTGTAGTCTGGCATATCCGGCATATTAGCATAGGCTTCTATAGTTCTCTTATCTGAAACAGGGTCTAGTTGTCTTGGAAATCTGAAGATAACCATGGTTTTGCCGTCTTCATTGCAATCTGCAAGACTTGGTGGATGCACAGAGAAAGCATTGAATGCACCATCCTCTCCAAGATACTCTACCTTGGCCCCGAATGGTCTTTTACTCTTCTCGAATGCTCTGAATGAACCCCACCCAACACCACCAAAGTTTCTATTAAGAACATCTTGTCTATTGCGCTTGCTAGGGAAAACTCCTGGAACGTCATTATATCCTGTTGCTTTTGTGTTCTCTGCATCGTTTGCACTAATCCATTGGGTATTTTGAAGTATGTCCCAATTTACTCCGGTATTAGTAATCTTGGAAATTTTATTCTCCAATGCAAGTTCCGGTTCTAGTAAGAAGAACGACTCGGGGTCCATTGGCATTCCGACAGACTTTCTCCAGATTGGATTCTTCTCCGTGTCGTAATAGAAATTGGCACCAGTCCATGTAAAGCCGTCAAAGTCCTTTCCACTGCGAGTCTTGGCACATTTCGTGAACATCTGCATGACTGTTGCAATTGGTATTCCTGCGGGAACACCGCCACCCAACTCTCCCGCAGTAAGGACTCTGAAACCATTGAACACTCCGGTTTCGTTGTCGTAATCTGCAATGTAATGTGATATGCACATAGCGTAGCCACCAATTGCATCCACGATTGGTTTAGGATATTTCTTCGTGGCGCCAGTAGTTCCATCTGTTCCGGTAACTACCTCGACTAAGGAAATACCATGATGGTCCCAACTATGTGTTGCCATGTTGCCGTCCCAGTAGTGGTAGCTGCTTCCTGGTACTAGTTGGTCTGGCAATGCCGCCTGACCGACAACTGGGCTAAGATACTCGCCGTACGCATAATCATTGGGTGGTGGAGCTGGAGTGTATTCTGCGTTAACGCCAAGTTCTCTGTCAGTTCTTTCGAATTGTAACAAGAAATTGTCTGCGTTATAATCGGCCATTCCACCGTACACGTGTGATGGATAATATGCAAGCGCACCTGCTGACCAATTAAATTGGTCGGTTAGAATTGCTTCTGCTTCTGCTTCTGTAAGAAGTTCCATTATCCTATGTGCGTAATAAACATCTTGCCATACGCTATAGACAATATTTTCCTTGGCCAAACCTTGGTCTAGGCCGGCTAACTCTGATTCGTACTTCAGTAGAAGGGCATCTTTCTCGTAAGTCATCACGTCGTTTATGTCATTGTCGGAATAACTGAAGGTATTCATCAGTGTGTTATACGCGGTGGCATAATCCACTAGTCCGTTCTCATATGACCAAATTACTGCTTCCACACTTGATAAGTCCACATCTTGCGGTGTTGAAGAACTTCCACTGGAGTTCGATGTTTCGTCGTCGCCGTTACCAAGTCCTCGGTATCCGGCAAATGGCCCGGTATCGAAGATATCGCTCCCCAACTGATATTGTCGGCGTAACGTCATTCAATCACAGCATCCTTCGCATGGAGTCCCTCGTTTTAACGAGTGCGTTCCCAACGTTGTCTGCTTGTTGCATGCCATACTGTGGTGCTTCACTAAATACCTCTAGAGTATCTACTGGCTTGTAGAGATTAATATCCATACCAGCCTTCATGTTTTCCAATGTCATTTCCCTTGTAGCAGACAATTGTCGCTGGTCGTAAATCTGCTTTGCGTGGTCTTTAGTCCATGACTTCATTCCACTGATACTTCTGGCCATTCTATTACCGGCTCTGTTAGTGGTTTGGTGACCGCCCTGCATTCCACCAGGATGATAATGTCCGGCCACTCCTTGTCTTATTGCCATACCCTGAACAGACTCTGCCGTTGGTGTAGTAGTTGCAACTGTTGCACCAGGAGTTGGTACCCTTTGGTCGTTTGGTGTTCCCATTACATTGTATAGTGGGGTTAAGTGAGCATATATCTCTCTTCTATCCCCTATAGTCATATTAGGTCTATCATATAGTGAAGTTAATCTGGCTACTACACTAGGGTATCCTTGTTGTATTAGCTTATTTGCTTCTGATTCAGATACGTGTTGAGGCATTCCCCTAGACATTAGATGGGTGACCGTGTCATTGTAAGTGTATGGAATTATTATCTGAGGGGTGTCTGGAGCTATAGCTGGTTGCATAATTTGGTAATCGTTCCATTCTGTTGATTCGCTGATGTAGAAGAACAATCCTGGAGTTACACCTGCATCTGCTGCAGAAGATGCTCTTCTTGCAGGAGAGGTTGGTCCTAGTTCTGAGCCTCTAGTCATTAGATAGAGACCACCGAGCGCAAGTCCTCCCAGCATATATTTGCTGTAGTCCTTCTTTTTCGCCATTATTCGATCCTCCCAATTATTGAGAGTACAAAGACACTTCCAACAAGAGCGACGAGCACCCAACTGTTTTTGTTGTCTAACATACCATCACTTACTCAGATATACTTGTAATGCCTAGCGACCGCGAGGAGTGCTACTCCTCCAACGATAGGCTTCCAGTTCTGAGTTAGCGTGTCCTGAATTCCGAAGAGACCAGGAGTATTCCAGTGCGAAGGCTTGAAGTCCATCCTTGCAGGCATGACGGTTTCTTGTCCTGGTGCTGCACCAATTCCGTACACTCCTGCAACAGGTAGAGATCTTGTTCCGTCATTCCCATACCATGCTACTGACTTTGAAGTATCTCCTGCGGCCATTTCTGCGTCGTGTCCCTTTGCGTGCTTTCCGATTCCGAAGAAACCTTTGTAGGTTGGCGTAGGTGTTCTAGTTCCGAATCCACGGTGGTTGTTTTCAAAGATTGTAGGCTTAATGTTGTCCAAATAGTCGGGGCTTTTTGGTAGCCTTCCAATTCTTCTTTGTAGCGATATATTCATTGCTGGCATTCTTAATCATCTCATTTGTAGTATCGGTTAAACAGGGTCACTGCCATCACTCCCACAACGGCTCCGCTTATGAGAGTTCCCCAAAATTCGTTGCTTGACCACGATATAGCACCCATGCGGGAATAACCGGGCGCTTGAAGCAGTCGATAAGCAGAGTTGTCTTTTGGAATTGGCATTCAATCACTTCTTTTTGAATAGTCTTGCTATCGGGTGTTTTGCTAATACATCTCCAAGTTTGCTCTTCTTTCGGACGTATGGTTTCAGGTTACTGGCAATGGAGACGTTACCCAAACCACTAATTGTGTTTCTAGTTACGGGTGCACGTATAGAGCCGGCTTCTGCCATGAGTGGATATACTTTCGATATTGGTACACTTTGTCCTAATTCGAATTCCGGATAGATAAGTTCGACGGGAATCCAATTGCTTCCAAACTCCCTAGTTTCACTGAAAGTCTTTGTTACAAGCATCACGTGATTGAAGACCCCATCTCCCGACGAGTCAACAATTAGTGCGCCAACCGGATATCCCAATGCACCGAGTAGCGACCCGCCAAGAATAACAAAGTCGTCGCAGTCTCCTGCAGATGAACCATTGTCTATATCTCGTAGTAATCTCCTGGCCGTATGGAAATACTCAACTCCGATGGGTTCTTTTCGGTAAACCATATGAGTCTGTACCCATTTTGTTATTGCCCTTATTTCGGCAACTTCGTCGTGTCCTCTAGCACCTGCTGCGTTAACAATAGATATTGCTTTCTGTCGAACAACTTGGTCTCGCATTCCATCCTCTATCATATCGACTATGATACGAACAATGCTCTCGAATCGCTTCTGAATTGGAACATGATCCTTGTACTTGATGTGCAGGACTTGACCCTCTTCCATGGTGTTCGGAAAGGGTAGTCATGTAAAACACCTTTCACAATATTCATTACTCTATGTCAGTAGTGAGTGACATGAAAGAGCTAACTGTGATGATACCTGGCGAGCCTGTTTCGCAGGGTAGACCTAGATTCAGTACTTATGGTGGATTCCCGCGTGCATACGACCCCAAGAAGAGTAAGGAAGGAAAACAATCTGTCAGATTCTTTGTCTCGAAAGCGATGGAAGAACAAGGCATAGATACGCTAACAGGCCCGATTATGATGCAAGTTCAATTTGGAATTAAGTTGCCCAAGAGCCAAGAAAGAAAGCGAACTCCACGCCCGCGTATATGGCGAGTAAAGAAACCTGACTTGGATAACCTGATTAAACTAGTAAAAGACGGTTGTTCTGGAATTGTCTTTTTGGATGACAATCAAATCGTGAAGGTTGCTGCAGAGAAAATACAGTGTGCGCAAGGCGAAGCACCTTTCACCAAGATTAGGTTCGCGGAGTTAGAAGAACTCAGTTAGAACGCTTTGGTGGAGACAAGTTTAGTGACTTACTGCTTGGTGGTTGTAGAGTAAGATCAGAACTAAAGAAACCGTCTTCCTCTTCTTCGAAGATACTTGGTGTAGACATTTCCGGAAGTTTTGTCGATGTCACTGCTAGTTTTGGAACGGATGTTTCCTTTGACTGTATGAAACCCATTATCTCTTCGGCAGAGTCCAATAGCTGTTGCCAATGAATCCTCTTTACTTGGTCGATATAGTGAGAAACATCAATGTCCTTTAGGTTGTCAAGAATCTCGTTTAGTTCGTCCTTGTTCTCCTTTAGTTTTTCGACAACATCTGCTACGGGTTCTAAATCCAATGAAGTCAAATCGACTCCAACCTTTGTGAAAATGCCCTTAGCCTCATCTATGTCCGTTGTGAAACTCTCAACCATTTCATTTGCTTCATCCAGGGTAGCATCGAGTTCTTCCATTCCACCCATTATCGCATCCAAGTGTTCTAATGCATCGTTAGAATGTCCATCCAATCGAATTGTTAACCATGCGATTACGCTGTTAATCGAACCGTTCATTACCGCTAGTGCGATTATCGATGATGTTGTTACATCTAAGTCAGACTCTACAATAAGATATGCTATAGTGATAGTAGCTGGTCCTAAGAATAGTAATATGAATCCCCATACGGGTAAGGCTACTCTATTATTCTCATACCTAGTAGGTAGAGCAACTGCTTCGTCTTCAAACATCAATCAAATCACCTTACGCGAGACTGGGCATCTGTGGTGCGCCATTTTGCAGTGCGTCGTTCTTCACTGCTTGTAGTAATGGTCGACATACTTCTTGGACTTCAGGCTTCAATAAGTAAGCATAGTCCTTTTCTACTGCGCCAGTCGTCTTGAAGGGCTCAATCTTAGCCATCAATTCGTCGTATGTGTTTTCTGCGAATATCTTGTAGAACTCCGGATTCTTTCGTAGTTCCCCGACAACCGCCGCAACAACTAGGTCAGATGGTATTGTTCCTGCTGGGGTTCTCTCCCTTAGGTCCATCATACCCATTCCGATATCGCGGAGGTTCCTGATTAATAGCAACTTTTCATTCATTGCTTGTAGTTTAATTTGTGGTAGTGCATCAGGCATCTCAATCATCGTTGTTGCTACTGCAACGTCCACTTGCTCTTGTAATGCACTCAGAACTTGTGGGTCATTTGCCACAGGCCCCATTGCTTCTACGAATGCCGAGATTAGTATCTTCTTGTATTCGTCGTCGTTAAACTGAGCCGGGGAGGGTGCCGGTGTCGGTTGTGGTTCTGGTGTTACCATTTGGGGTGGTGCTTCTCCTTGTTCCTCCTCGGAAAAGAATACTCCGTCAGGTAGTGGTCCTTCTTGTGCACCTGGTGCTACCATTGGTAGTGGTGCTTCAGCGGGTGGTTGAGTCTGTTGAACCATAGAGGCTTGCGCGTATGGGTTGTATTCCGGGTTATCGTAGCCTGCTGGGATATTTGCCTTAGGAGTTGTTGCTGCACTTAGTGCTCCGCCTAGTCCGCCAACGGCTGCTTTGAGAGTATCGCTTCCTAGAACGTCCTTTATGGATTCGCGCCATCCTTCGTCCTTCTCCCCGAACATACTATCGACCATTCGCTCCTTGAAAATTCCTTTCATCTCTGAATCAAAGAAACCGTCGTCGCCGGACTTCTTACTGATGTCTCGCATGAAGGCCATCTGTTGATTCATGAACTGTTGGTCTCTGGCCATTGCTTCTCTTCTAGTGTCACCTTCTTTCTGTTGGTCAAGTCTGCGTTGTTCCATCATCATCTGCATTTGGAACTGTTGCTGTTGCATTTGCATGTATTGCTGCTGAGTCAGGAACTGCATCATTGCCCACATTTCGTTGCCGCCGTCGTCCGGTGGTGGAGACACTGTAGGTAGAGATGGTGGCCCAGGAGGCATTTGCCCTGTGGCTACTGTTGGTGTTGTCGCTGTTTGAGACGGCGACTGATACGCGGATGAAGTAGGTTGTTCGGGTTGCTCTTGAGTTCTCAAGTCAGCCGGTGTAAATCCTTGACTCTTCAACCATGCTGCATAGTAACGCCTAACTTCCTTTACAGGTGCGTCTGCTTTCTCAGCAATCTCTTCGAACATTGGGTTCGATGTTCCACCTTCAAAGACTGGACTTCCTTCTGAGGTATCATACCATTCTGGGTTAGAGAAAACATTCTTCATCAGAAGTTTTCTTTCCTTAGGTGATAGCGTTCTCCATCTTGGGCTGCTCTGAGCAGGCTCGTCGTCCTCATACTCATCATATTCTTCTTCGTTGTAATTATCTTCCATTACCATGTTAATCACTCCAGTTCGTTACCAAACTCGTCACAATCGTATTCTTGTCCACTGACTGGGTCAATGAAGTAGTAATCCCCTGTCTCTGGATCTTGAAATATCTCGAAATCTTCGCTTTCTGTAAGATCTTTCCAAGCATCTTGGAAACTTCTCTTTGCTCTTAGTGCAGCTCCTGCACCCTTTGCTCCAAGTATGCCTGCTAACTGCGCAATTGATTCGCGTATGATATCGTCAGGGGTTTTCTTTCTGCCTTCGTGTTGCAAAGGAATATTGTATTCCATAAGAACTGCTGCGGTTCTTACAAGTGTGCTCCTGGCATCTTCCACTAAGTCGGGTGCCATGTACGGGTTTGCTATTAGTTTAGAATAGACCGTGTTAACTTCGTCTTTCATGACTTTCAATTCCGAGATAAGCCTGGCATCGACTATTTCGGATTCGACTTCTACATAGTTAGTCTTCTCTTCTTGAGACTTCTTGTATGCGTCTTCGACTGGGTCACTCATGACTTCTCCTCCTTCTTACCATATGGGTCAAAGTTGGGGTCGTCTCTCTTATCCACTTTCGGGGTTCCAATGATTTCCTCATCTTCTTCCTCTTCTTCGTACATATCCATAAGATGCTCAAACTTGTCCTGAATGAGTTCTGCTAGTATGTTTTCCTTTTGCGATTCGACCAGCGCATCTTCGGTCCAAACTATCTTTAACACATCTTTGCGCTGATACTGAGTAAATCTCTTCTGAATTAGGTCTTCTCCTGCATCGTTCGTACCTAGTTTGAATGAGTCTTCGACATAGACACAATCTTCTGTCTCGATTATCTTAACGTCTGCCAAAGTTTCAATCTTACCATTAAGTAGAAGCACAACCTCGTTTGCCTTCACTTGCATAAGACGTGTTGACTTGTGTATAGTAATAAGTGATGTGTTGATTTAGAATTTCCTGAATCGTCAAAATGCCCCTATTTTATGAAAACATATTTGGTTATGTGTTAGTTGCGTGTTAAACATGGGAGGAAAGGGTAGTGGTAGAGCGAAAGGCTCTAAGAATTTCGTCGATCCTTTCGATCCGGATACATGGCCTGCAGATAGCAAAAGAAGATTAGAAAGAGAAATGCAACTAAAGGACGTTTTGATGGGAAGCAAGGTTGTTAATTCCCCGAAGAAATTATGGATTCGGGAGAGGACCGCGCATCTTGAAGGAGAGAGAATTGGCATTGGGATTGACAATGAGATGCTAGACACCATCGCAGACATCCAAGCGATGCATAAGTTGGGGGCTTTCAGATCCCTGCCTCTCTCGGTCAGAGAGATGTTCTTCAGGACTGGAAAATATCACCTGCCATTCGACGTTGAAGAAGCCTTTAGTGGCAATCCAAAGTCAAGACCTTGGAACACTACAGCGATAGTTCGTATGTCTTTGGAAGTGATGCGTCTTTATCTTATGGGATTAGACCCCTATATGAGTAGGGCTATGCGAAACTATCTGTCTGTCGATTTGCATAAGATTGGTATGAAGAGAATGACTAATTCAGTGCAAAGAGCCGGCGAGTTCGAAAAGGTATACGAATATGAGGACGATGAAGAATTTGACTTCAGCGGTCTTTCTGACGAGGACTTTCAGTTTTAGCTTTCTTTGCTTTACTGTTCCTGGCATAGAATTGGTCTGGTTGTAAATCCCCACAAGTACATTTTGAAAGAACTAAGTCTCTTAGTTTGGTTCTTTTGTTACTAACTGCTTTCAAACCACTACTATTCTTTGTTCGTGCGTTAGGGTATTGATCGCAGTACTTGCAACCCATGTTATTCTTTGTCCCCTATGTTTTCGTCGTCGTAAACAAAGTCTATCTCGCAAGTACCACCTGCACAGGCAGCTTCTCCTTCGAAATTTGTCATGTCTTCTGTTTCCCAAACCTGCGTTAAATCGATATTTGTAAGATTAGTGACAAGTTTCAGATATGTTTCTTCGTCACAGTCTTCGAAAGGTGCTTGTACATATGCATGGTCGTCGTAAGGTAGTATAGCAATACCATTGTAAGCATCTCTATTGTCCCACATCCACTCTTTTACAGTGTCCCATTCATCTTCTTTTACCGATACGGTACAAGACACATTATGTGTGTTGGCTCCAAGATTGTGTCCATTCTTAATCCACTCCGTGCTAAACCTTCTTACTCTGTTTAGCAAATCAATTGAACTCTCGTTTCGTAAGATGGAACCTGGCGGTGCTCTTTGTGGTACAGAGATAACTGCACCATCTTGTTTATCGAACTCATCGTCTTCCAATAACTCCGGATGGTTGATGTAAAGATAGTTGTAGATTGGCTCGTTCTTCTTTACGCGTATGCGCCTAATGTAGTAATCGTTGTGCCAAGCATGGATACCTGACGATGTTCCAAGTGTAAGACTTGTTGTCCCTGCAGGCTTAACACAAGTCGTTCTTGCTGCGGGTTTAATACCAATCATCTCTGCTGTGACTGAATTAACATTCTTTACTAACTCTGCTAACTTTGAAAGGTCGTAATTCAATATTTTTCCTGAAGCAATACCTGTCATGCTTACACCAATTAGAGAGTCCTTTTCAGTTGTCTCTTGCCATATTGGTCTTAGGTAATGGAAGTTAGTGTATCCTGCTTGTAGTGTTCCCAGGAATGCAGCGGCAGTTACTCTCTCCATGAGGTCAACTTCATCTGTGATGTCACTGACATTCGTCTCCGTCAAGTTACAGAACTGGAACGGTCTAAGAGCAATCTCACAGCAGGGATTGGTTCCCCAAGTTACGTCGTTTGTGAAATAGAATCCTGGTTCGCCTGAGTTGTGGTGTCTTGCAACAGCCCACACTCTTTCGAAGTCTTCTTTGGTTACTGTTGCTCTGTCCAATATGACAGAGTTATTTGCTCGCATTCGTTGTGGGTTTGTCTCCCAAAACGGACCGGACTTTGCGTTTAGCATTTCATCGTCGTCTTTGTCGAACAGACTAATCATGGCTGCTCTCCGAATCCCACCGGACAGAACTGCATCTGCTAAATGGCACATAACATCGTGTGCAACTATCGGTGACATTTTTGTTCCCACTTCTACTTTCTCATCTACTAGATTGAGTATTCTATCAATGCAGGTCTTCAATGGTGCAGGACCTGGAGCTCTTCCTCCTGAAGTTTTGATAATACTACCCTTTGGTCTTATCTGCGAGTAATCGAAATCGATTTGATAACCGAACATAACACTGACTACTGCTTCTCTAACTGCATCGGACCAACCTTCTATACTGTCACCTATCTGGTAAGTTATTGGAGTCATGTTTTGATTCATCTCAACTCTTGTTGTTAGTTTGTCGACGTTGACCTTTTGTACAGAATATCCGACCCCTGTGCCACCTAGGAGTAAGAACATTGCTTCAGAGAATGCGTTATATGAATCGACTGGCATGAATGCGCAGTTGTATATTCTATTATGTGCAACCTTGATTGCTTCCCCACCAAACTGCATACTACGCATGCTAGGTAATACTGACTTATTCTTTACTAGTTCATATGTTCTATCTAGTAGGTCTCTAAACTCTGAGTTATTATTGTATAGTAATTCATACCTGTCTATATGCATCTGCTTGTTCCTGTCTACTATCTCTTCCCAAGTTTCTCTTCTATGTTTGTCAGGGTTGAACTTGGCGTATTTCATGTGTACTGTTATGTCGCTCAGGATACTTCTATCAGGTGTCATTATATCTATTCCTACCGACTCGGGGACCAATCCCGTCGCGGGTAACTTTGGAGACGTAGGTACAGTCCTTAAACTATGTTATGGAAACGTGCAACTTTCCATTTTCAGACTGTGACGATAATTTCTGATAACCCAATCTCTGGGGCATTTTCACCACTGAGAGTCTCTCTATTCAGCCGAAAGTATTCTTCGATGTAGTCGGTTGCTTTCTTTTTGGAAGTGAATGAAGCAATTACGCCGAGATCGTGATGTTTGATGCGCGGAGAACTAACTCTCTTTATCCTGGCATCATACTCACCACTCTCAGATTCTTCCTCTGAAAGTCCATGTGTGATTATCGCCTCTAATTCTCCGTCTTCAGATTCTTCTTCCTTCATGACATCGTAACTAACTTCTCGACCTAGAAGTGGACAATCAGTCTTGCTACACCAAACAGATATTTTGGAAGGGTCGTAAACAACCCAAATAGAACTTATAGATTGCTCTAACTCGTTGTCACTCTTCATCAGTGATGCCAGTTGGGCCTTTAACGCAGCTACTTCAGAAACAATATCTGTCAGAGTATCATCCCCGCATATGATATTCGGATGCGGTGGTTGGTACCATAATTTCGACGTCAGGTAGCGGTGCTCTCTTGACGAGTTTCTTTCGTATCTCATACTCTGCACGCATACGTGCTATCTGCTTTGCATCGTTAACCAATTGTCTATCTACATACATTGCGTTTAGATATCTCCTGGTCCACCATGCACGTGAACATGTAAATGCTAAGTGTCTACTAGTATTGATTAACAAACACTGTTGTGTGGGTCCAAACCAAATCTGCCAACTGTCTGTTGGTGTACACTTGTAATTCTTAGGTCGGGTCTCGTCGGCAATCTCTACAAGTCTTTCCTGCATTTCCCTCTTCTGCACATGAGTATAAGCGTGTGGGAATCTTTGTAGTTGTTGCATTGTCTTAGAATATTCTAAGAACAGGTCAGTCTCCTTGGACACTGGTGCGTCATTAACGTCGATATCTCCATCTTTGTCTACATCACTAAGATTCAAGTGAGATAATACTTCTTCTGGAACTTCGAACCCTGCCGCTTCAATTGCTTCCATGTAACCCTCTGCATCTTGCTCTTTGTATGCACTCCACATTAGCGACTTTAGTTCCCTGGTCACGCCACTATGTAGTACACGAAATTCTTGCCAACTTAACTTATCGGACATTAACTCTCCTCGTTTGTCGACTCTTCCAATGTACCTTTAACATTGCGCATGAAAGACTTGTAAGATTCTATTGCTTGGTTAAGTGCATTTCTAGATACTCCAGGTATTGATTCGTTGATGGTCTGTTTAGTTAATCTGAACTTACTTTTCTTACACTGCAAATACAACCATGCTGCAGCTAGAACCTGTATCTTAGGTTCTTTGTTAGTCGGGGTTATCTTTTCGTAATCATCGATTGCTTTGATGATGATTGCTTCAGGAATCTCTAAGGTCCTACCAACACTACTAATCATCTTGGATACCTCGTTACCCGCCGATGTATCATATATTTTGTCTAGAATGTTCTTTCTATCATAAACACTCTTTGTCTTAATCTTGGCCGCTCCCAATGCTTTGTTATTCGGTAACCGACCCATAAGATGAGATGCTACTGCAATTATCTTTGGCGCTATTGCCAAATTTTCACGGAAACTTACTTCCTCGCCTTTCTCCAATTCTCTCAGTCTATTGACTATTTCTTCTTGATTCTTGGACAAGAATAATCCGAAAGGTCTGTCCACTGCGACTATTTCACCAACTAGTCTTTGTAGGACTCTCGTCCTTGCTATCTGTAAGTCTTCTTCCGGTGTAGTATCAGGTCTTCTATCTCCCTCTGCTACAAAAACATGTTCGACTTCTTCCGCGTTCTCTTCGTCGATTACATCGTCATCGAAAACATCTTCATCACTGGCATTATCTTGCTTTAGAATTCTACCACAAGAAATGCATTCCCATTCTCCATTCGCATCGTTTTTCTGTGGTCCTGGTGCATTGGGTCCTATATTCGGACATAGACTTCCTATACGCGGGGGTGCGTCAACGCATACGAAATTAAGACCCAATATATCTTGAAATTTGTTCACTTCCGATATAACTCTCACCCCCGACAAACAATTGTGGGACCTCAGAAGAACCACTGAGAGCCAACATCATTTGGCCTAAGTTGGTGTCAAGTGACAATATATCCTCGTATCTGTGTCTAACTCCAGCATCCGATAATAGTTGTATCGATTTCTGTGTTGAAATGGATTCTTTCAACCCCAATAGTATCGGCGTCACAACCAATGGGAGCATAACGTGTGTGTTAACATTTATGTCTATTCTTATGTCTAGTGGGGTTATGGCGGAGGAAGCGTTCTCATGGTCTAACATTGGAGGGGGTTACTCTCAGACTGCAAAAGTACTGGAAAAATTAGAGATGTTGCAAGTCCTAATGCGTGACGATAAGATGGAACTACAAAGCAACATTGCTAACTTAAGGATGGAGTTAAACTCAGCGATTACCGAGGTTCACAAAACTATTGGAGATCTAAAGGCTGAAGTACACACAATGAACAATAATTTCCTATTAGATAGTAGGAAGGTACTATCCTCTGATTATGATGATAAGTCAGTTACTACTTTCTTATCGTTAGACGAATTGAACATTGAACCCCAGGAGAGACCTGCCGAAGAAGAAGAAACAGAAAGTGATGTTGAAGTAATATCCGAAGAAATTACTATTGTCGAAGAGGGTTTCACTGCACCCGTTCCTGAGAAACCACCACAAAAAGTCTCTTTCGATGGTATGAATGATGAAGATATTGTTATCACGATAATCAACAACATCGCCGATTACCTGGAGGAGACTCCAGTCCTGATGAACTTTAGTTTCAAGAAGAAGGGAATCATACCACAAGATTACCAAATGCCGAAGTCAGTCAAAGAACTTCTAAAGGAAGCAGTGCGCATGGAAGGGTCGGAAGTCAAACTACACAAATTGGACAAGATGCGTGGGATGTACTATCTGGGTGATGTGGAAGACCCCGAAGCGTTGTATAATGAGACTTTCAATTAACAAGGGCGATTGGTGTAGTTTGGATATCATGCTGGCCTTCTAAGCCGGTGACACGGGTTCGAATCCTGTATTGCCCACCACTACTTCTCAGCAAGTACTGGTGAATCACCTTCTGCTATTGGTAAATCTGGTGCTTCCAATTCGTTTTTCTCTATCCACTTTATCTCGCTGTCAGGTACATCTATGTCAGCATATATTGCATCTACCGGACACTCTGGTACGCAAGCCATACAATCTATACAGTCGTCTGGGTCAATCACCAAATACTCTTCCGCTTCTCTGAAACAATCAACTGGGCATACCGCAACACAATCTTGGTATTTACATTTCACACAAGCACTAGTGACAACGTGAGTCATAGGAGTCCCAAGGAATAAGTCATGATTAAGCTTGCTAATGGAAAGTTTCTATTCTTTCTTCTTCTATCATATTAACATTTTCGGTTTATTACTTACTTGATATATTAAGATGACTGAAATTAGTTGAATTTCATAATGGAAAGTTCGAATATCCATTCAGACCGATTTACTGCATTTTCGAGACAAAAACGCATCACTGCAAGCATGTGAAATGGAAAGGTTTAACTTTCCACTTCGTTTTTGAGATGGAAAGTTTAGATGGAAAGTGTAACATTCCATTTAGAATACATCCTCAGTGCATCGTTTTGGGTGCATTTTTTGGTACCAAGAAAGTACCAACTTTCCATTATGATTCAGATTTCTAGTTTGATACCGAGGTTATCAGCCAACTGTTTGTATCTATTTCTGATTGTGACTTCTGTCACGTTGGTGACTTCGGCTATTTCTCTCTGAGTTCGCACTTGCCCAGTCTCCTGTCCTGCAATATACAATGCGGCGGCAACGATACCGGATGGTGACTTACCGTGTGTCAATTCGTACTCCTCCGCTTTCTTGATTATTTCTCTAGTTCTTCTCTCAGTTTTGGAACTCAACCCTAAATCACTAACAAACCGCGCAACATATACCATCGGTGTTGGTAGTGGTGTCTTAATTGCTAACTTTCGTTTTAGGTCACGATAGGTTCGACTAATCTCTTTTGGTGTTAGTTTGGTGTGTTTTGCGAAGTCATCTACGGTTCTAGCAGTACTCAATTGTTGGTTTGCTATGAATAATGATGCAGCAACAGTACCCTCAATACTTCGACCTCGTATCAATCCTTCTTTCAAAGCACGCCTGTATATGTCTGCTCCTCGTTCATTGATTGTTTTTGGCAATCCCATTTTGGAACAGACTACACCAATTTGTACCAACGCGGTAGACAAGTTCCTCTCCTGTGAGCCTCTAACTCTACTGCGCATCTGCCATTTACGCATACGATATAGTTGCGAACGATTCTTGGTATTGATGCTAGCACCTGCATAATCTCGATTCTGCCAATCTATTTGTGTACTGAGTCCTTTATCGTGAAGTAAGTTAGTAACTGGAGCTCCAACCCTGGAGCGATTTGTGGATTCCCCACCATCACTGAACTCACGCCATTCCGGACTCTCGTCCACTATCTTTTCTTCGAGTAACAAACCACAATCTGCACAGTGTCTCTCCCCACGATTCTCGTCATAAACAAGATCTCTCGAGTTACATTCTAAGCATTTCACTATGGTTGTGTCAACACCCATCGGGTGGGTCACTAAACCCTTTACTATTTAAGCATTTAACTTAATCTGGAAAGTGACGACTTTCTAACAACTATTATATGCCGTCAATGTTGGGGCTAAGTTCCCAGTGAGGCAGAACAATGACAACGGACATACAGAAGGTGAAAAACATTCTAGACGCACTATCCGATGAGGATAGAGATGAGGTAAGGAGATACTTAGACAAGAAGAGATTCTACAATAAGAATTACTCTGATGTCGCTGTCAAAGTACAAGCACATATCGTGAAACATGGGCACATCACAAACAAGGAAGCATTCGATAGAGGTTATACTTCTAAGTTACTAGACACTACTACATTCCATAGGTGTATAATATCTAAACTCACTATAGAGATAGGTAAGAAGAGATTGATGGATAGGAGGATAGCATTTTACGATGTAAGTAGGGGTGTACCATCAAGGTTCGACAAGATTGATAATGAATTGGTGGGAGATATTTTGTCCAACATCGACTTCCGAAAGAAGGAGAATGACTTAATGCCTCTACTCGATGGAGAGAAATACCCAATCCTAAAGAGACGTGGAAGTCTCAAGAAATTACGACCACTCCTGGTTAGGGCCATGGCCGATAATGGGTACGAAGTGGTAGGTAGCAGATTAGATTTCGTTAGAGGTAGGTGATTGTTATGGTGATAGAGGATGTTCAGATAAACGAAGACGAAGAACTTAGCGATGCGGTTAGCGTCGATTCTGCGATAGGTAACGAAGAAAGGAGGATGCGCAGGTCAGTATTGGCATACTTGATGTACCATTCTGGCTATATCTACACGGAAGACCCAGGCACAGACTCAACAATGAGAGCAAACATCATTGACGATAACGGTTCTTCAGCCATCAAGAGGTTGGAAGAGTTAGACATACCGATAGTGGAACACAGGATAAATGCCGTATCATCTATCAGAAAGCAAATTACATTAAGCCCAAAGAGAGCAGTCCCGATTTGCTACATTGATGTTGACGCAATAAACTCGGAAGTCATACTACCGGTCAAGCAACCATCTGACACAATCATATCCACACCACAGGAGATTGCGGCGACAGGTGTAACATTCGAAGATTACAAGGATTTCCGAGATTCTTACAACAGACTGGCATCGTATATTGTGTCTGCACCAAAGAGCGTATTGTTTTGGTTCCAAAGGTTCGAGAGTCTTTTCCTAAACATAGCAGACCCGAGACTAGAAGAGTGGTCCAAGTTCCACAAGATTCGCCCAGAGTGGAGGTTTGTCAACCCACCAATGCACACTTTCAGGGATTTCGAAGCCCTTTCCAAGGCAGGGGATGTCGGTAGACTTGTTAGTATTCACGGGCAAGTCGTGGAAAAGGGAGATGTGAAGACAGTATTGACACATATTGCATTCAGATGTATCACAAAGAATACTTTTGACGTCGAGTGTGGAACAATCCAATTGGTGGAACAGGATGTGGAAAGAGGGGAGATGGTGAAACCATCGAAGTGCTACCATTGTGAAGCACAGAAACCAAAGTTCGTGAAACTGGATAGCCAGGAATCCAAGAGTGAAGCAATCCAAAGATTGACTATTCAACAAGAACAGGTATCGTCGGACAGTAAACAAATCATGGTAGAATTGCGCGGTGACCTGTGTGATACTATAGAAGCCGGAACCGCAGTGAGTTTGGTCGGCATGATGAGGTTGGAACCAATGACCAAGAATGGTTTGATATGTTCACATTACATTCTAGTGTCCAGTATAGGGGAAAAGACATCAAGTAGTGCTGAAATTAATCTAACAAAGAAGGATTTAGAGGAGATACAGGCTTTCGAAGACTCCGTAGATATCGAAGAGAAGATGGATTTGGTCACTAAGGGTTGGGCAGGACACATACATGGTGTCGAAGAGATAAAGAAAGCATTCACATTAGTCGCTGTGGGTGGTACAGCCAACGAGCAGTTTGGTTTGAGGCCACAAATGCATTCACTGATAATCGGAGACCCGGGCACAGTAAAGAGTAAACTGTTGGATGCTGTGAGAAAGATAGTCCCTGGAAGCAGAATAACTGACGCCAGTGCAGCCACAGGAGCAGGGTTAACAGGAGCATGTGTCCAACAAGAAGACCTTTACACGAACAAGAAGCGATGGGTGATTCAGCCAGGTGAGATACCACTAACCCCTGAAGGTGCAATATGCGCAATAGACGAATTAAATCTATACAAATATGACTTAGGAGATGTTAATCTAGCCATGGAGTCTGGTATGGTAGTGATATCTAAAGTAGTGAAAGGTAGACTTCCTGTAAAGTGTGCTATAATAGCTGCAGCAAACCCGGACAGCAAGCACGCTAAGAGGAAGAAGTTCAACAAGATGCTACCACTAAACGAGCAGATTGATATGGATTTCACACTATTGCAAAGGTTCGATATGGTTTTCATCATCTTAGATACGGCTAATGAGGATAAGGATAAGAAAATCGCCAGAGCCATGCTGAAAGGTGTCGTAGTGGAAGAAGACGAGACAATCATTTCGTCGAACGACATAACAATTGATGTTCCATTCATAATCAAGTTGTTGGAAGTATGTAGGAATAGAGAAGCAAAGTTGTCTAAGAAAGCAGCAGACTACATTGTAACCCAACACGCCAAGAAGAGGAGTGAGGCAACTACAGACGAAGAGTTGCGCTCGCACAGACAGGTTGCCGCCCTGTATCGCCTGACAATAGCTGCAGCGAAATTCGATGGTGTTAATGTCGCCACACTGAAGCACGTCAAGTTTGCAGAGGACATTATGTCTCACACACTACAAGAACAAGACCCCGCAGCAATGGAGGGAGGTCTGACCCAATCAGACAGGTCGGTCAGGGAGAGAGTGGCCGAGACATTCGTGAAACTAATTGGGGACGGATTCATGTTGAACGACAGGGAATTCAACGAGATATACTCGAAGATGAAGGATACCTGGGACGATATACCCCCAATGGACATAATTGAAGGCGTGATGAGAGAATTTTCCAGGGATAGCGCCACCACGAATATACACCGTTCAAGAAAGGGAATTTACTCATACGAAGGAACTAATAACCCGGCATGGCAGGTGTGGTAATATGAAGAAAGCAGAGATATTGGAGATACTAGAAAAGATAGAGAGTATGAAGACAATCGGCAAAGTCAAGATAAAATCTGACGACTTTGAGTTGGTTGTTAAGAAGGATAAGCCACAAACTCAAATCATATCTAGAGAAGTAAACAGTAAGTCAGCCTTGCCTAGCAAGAAACCGAATGATGGCATGGCGTCGGCATTCCAGGTGAAATATGCAAGAGATTTGATTGGTAAGGTCTTCGGCGAGGACGACAGACAATCCTTCGACTTCTTGGCTCATACTTTGGAAATACCAATGGCTGAGGTTCCGGATATCGGCACATGGGACGAAACGCTAACAGTCGATATGGTTAGTGCAATAATCGATGGGTTGCAACCAATGTATAAAAAGTCAACAAAGAGAAGTGATTTCTGATGTATAAGGGAAAGGTCGGTCTACAACAGCTCTTCAAAGAGCACTATCAGACGGCAGACCTTCGAATCGAAGATATTCAAAGAAGAGAAGTAGCATTTCTGTTAAATTCCAAGGAGGGAGTTTGGGACAGGGCGAAATACTATGGGGACATAGAAGAACTCAGAAAAGACCTAGTCGAAAAGAGAACGCCTCCGGCATTATTCACATCAACTGCATATTACCTAGACCCCAATGAGAGAAGACCAACAAAGAGAGGGATAATGGGGTGGGACTTCATAATAGACATAGACAGTTATATCGAAGACAGTGAAGACAGAGTAGATTTCATCCGAGAGATGAGAGTGAAAACCAAGGCAATCATAGATAGGTTCCTACCAGACTTGGGTTTCGATGTCGAAGACGTACAACTAAACTTCTCAGGCAACAAAGGATTCCATATACGAATCTCAACGCCGGAATGTCGAGCGATGTCTAAGGAAGACAGACAACAGATAATGGGATACATAGTAGGGGATAAACTAGATAGAACTCTACTATTAGAGGATGATAGACTAACATTCTATGGATGGGATAGACAAGTAATGTATTTCATAAACAAGATTGCCGATAACCCAAGCGAAGAGGAGTTGTTGAAGTACTTCCCGAAAACTAAAGCCAAAAAAATAAACTCCCTCCTCTCAGACCCAGCGGTTATTGCTAGGTTGAGAAAAGGGAGTCTAATTGATTTCGATGTTAAAACTCTGAGGAGTGCCATGATTAAGGAGCATAAGGTAAACGTCAAGGAAATAGTTGACAAGGGTTGTACGACTGACAGGCACCGTATACTCAGAGTGCCTGGGTCTATTCATCCATCTACTGGATTGCCAGCGATTAGCATCGACAAGTATCAATTGGATAGTTCCGACTTGATAGTCGATGAGATAATGAGAGTAGCAGGGGAGGATATTGTAGGAATAGAGCTACAAAACGATGTAAGCATCGACTTTCCCTGCAAAAAGGACTTTACGAAAGGCAAACACGAAGTTCCAAGATACGAAGCTCTGTGTGCACTAGTACAGGACTGTAAGTTCGAATAAAAAAATACGGAGAGCTTTCTAGCTCTCCGTATCTTCGATGCCACCATCTAATAGCCTCACTCGG
>MDTE01176328.1_pt1 | contig 32551 bp, 31 predicted proteins | sample 811231 | NCBI WGS metagenome assembly MDTE01 (sample SAMN05326651, study PRJNA326480) | marine metagenome | isolation source: seawater | place: Indian Ocean: Red Sea | collected 2010 | reverse complement strand
GAGGCATTCTCGGAACTAGCCATGCTGCTGGCCGATGAGGGATGCGGTCTCATCATCCTGGAGATGATGTACGACCCGAACCGGATCGGCCTTGCTTTCGAGGCGGCCACCCGGACGGGCCTTCCATTGTGGGCCAGCTTCTCGGCGCGACGAGGAGCGGATGGCAGTGTCCTCAGCTTCGCCCGCGAGCAGGAAATTCCCTTCCGGGAGGTTATTGAAACTCTGAATGATTACGATGTGGCGGCGGCGGGCGTCATGCATTCGGAATCGAGCGTCACCGGTGACGCCATCACAGAATTGAAGGCGAATTTCAGAGGCCCTCTGATGGCCTATCCGGACTCCGGCTATTTCAGAATGCCCCACTGGCAGTTCGAGGACATCATTCCGCCGGAAGAGTTCCTGAGATTTGCAAGGGACTGGGTATCGGACGGCGTCCAGATTATCGGCGGCTGTTGCGGGCTCTCTCCGGCACACATCGCGGCGCTGAAACCGCTGACCGCTGGTTGATCACACGCCTATCTAACCGCGGACAGGCTATCCCAGATTACGCCGATAGAGGCTGATCAGGCGCTCCCAGTGCTGTTCCGCCGCGGGCTTGTCGTAGATGGAACGTTCGGGAAAAGCGAACCCGTGACGTACACCCGGATAAATCTCGATCTCCCCACGGGCACCCGATTCATCAAAATATCCCTTCAGTTCCTCAACCATATCGAGCGGCGCCAGCTGGTCGTGCTCGGCGCAGGCTATATGCAGCTCGCCCCGGGTCTGGCCCAACGTGAGGTGCGGGCTTTCCTCCACGTCGTTGACCAGCCACGTGCCGTAAAATGATGCTGCGGCAGCGATACAATCGGGATATCGCGCGGCGGCAGCCAGGGAGTATGGTCCACTCATGCAATAGCCGTGGGTTCCGATGGGACCCGGCTTGATGTCGTCCCGCTCGTCGACGAACGCGAGCAGTTCGCCGACATCCTTCATCGCCTGCGGAATAGTCATGTTGACCCGGATTGCCCGCATGCGCGTGTGCTCGTCACTGCCTTCCACCAGCACTTCAGCGTTGAACTTGGAATCCCGTCCAGCCCGGTAATAGAGGTTGGGCAGAATGACGCAGTAGCCGACGGTGGCGAGCCGGCGCGCCATCTCATACAGCTCTTCCCGAATGCCAGGGGCGTCCATCAGCATCAAGACTGCCGGATGAGGCGCATCACGCTCTGGCCGGCAGACGAACGTCTCCATCACTCCGTCGGCCGTCGTGATGTCCAGAATTTCCTCGATCATATTGATCGCCTCATATGTTGATCACTGCGATCAAGCTCACCACGTTTCTTTCAATGTCGGACTGCGCCGCAGGGATCCAGTCTATCTTCTAACTCAGCTCTCCCTCCCAGGAGAACAGCGCGAAATGGCCGTTGTTCCCCGCGCCCTGAAGGTTGAGATCGAGACCAAAGCCCTCGACCCTCATTTCAGAGGCCTTGGCCAGAGCTAGCTTGCGGCCCGCCGGGTGGGCGGTGTTCTCCAGATAGTAGGGCTCGCCATTGCCGAGACGGGACGACACGCCTTCGATATCGAATCCGAACACGCCCGGTGCCGACGCGGCGCGCTTCAAATCGTCCATTTCGAATGAGATGGGTTTGAACTCGATGCCACGAAAGTCCGCTACCAGATTCTCCCGGATCACCGACGTTGGACCGCCGGCCTCGCCGCTGGCGATGGCTGATGGCCCGGTCCATACGATCGAGGATAGCACCAAGCTCGTCATAATCAGCGATGCTGGCATCCCGCCCCTCGACGATGAGCCAGTAGTCGCCCTCCTCCGACAACTCGTAGCCCAGATTCGTTGCGAGGCTGATAATGGGATTTTCCGAAGCGGAATGAATGAAGGCACAGCCATGGTCGTATTGCAGACCAAAGGTCGCAGATTCCGTATAGGCACGCCCGCCGATCCGGTTCCGTGCTTCCAGGACGGCGACAGAGACTCCGCCTTGCATCAATGTCCGGGCTGCGGCGAGGCCAGCCATCCCCGCCCCGACAATGACCACTTCCGGGTTGGAAGGGATCTGTGCCAGTGCAGGTGCCGCCAGAATCGACGTGCCGACTTGCAGTAGTGTCCTGCGCGTAAATTGACGCATAACCCATTGTCTCTGGCCAGACTTAACAACCCATGGCCGAATACGCCGACGCGCGCAAATTTTCGCCGACTGGCACGAATCTGTCGATAAGGTGACTCTGCTGCTGAACCGCGCGCGTCAGAAGTTTTTCGGAAATATTGAGCGACCGTGTCGCGAACTAGCTCGTGATGCCAGCCTCCGCGAACACGCTGTTCCCGTCGCGGTTGAGGTCACTCATGGGACGCCCGCCCTCATCTCGGTACTCATGAGCCGGATAGATACCGAGCAATTTCACCTCGGGTGAGAACAGGCTGAGTTCATCGAACGCGCCACGTACCGTGGGATCGTAGCGATGCGCTTCGATTTCGGCGTAAAACCGCGCCACCTCGAACCGGCTGCCGATGATGTAGCTTTCGAGCTTGGTCAGATTGACACCCCGCGTGGCAAATCCACCCAACGCTTTGTAAAGCGCCGCCGGAATGTTTCCGACGCGGAACATGAACGATGTCACAACTTTCTCGGCGTTCTGTTCGGGGACGATGGACTCGCGCGACAGCACAATAAACCGGGTGATGTTGTGCTCGGCATCCTCGATATTGGTGCGCAGGCAATCGAGGCCGTAGATCTGACCTGCAAGTGACGATGCGATGACCGCCACACTCGCGTCCTTCTGCTCGGAAATCTGTCGGGCGGCGCCCGCGGTATCCAGGGTACTGATCGCCTCCAGGCCCAGCTCGCTGATCGTTTTGCGGCACTGGGCGAGGGCCTGGGGATGACTGCTGACGGTCTTGAGATCGGACAGTGCGGCCCCCTTCTGTGCCAGGAGACAGTGGTTCACGCGCAGAAAGGTCTCGTCGATAATATGCAGGTGCGTGTTGGGCAACATGTAGTAGATGTCGGCAACACGGCTCGCGATCGAGTTCTCGATCGGAATCATCGCCAGCGTGGCTTCCTCGTTCTCTACGGCGGTGAATGCGTCCTCGAACGACGGGCAGGGATGGGGATCCATGTCTGGGAATTTGAGCCGACAGGCAAGGTCCGAGTACGCACCGCGCTCCCCTTGAAAGGCTACATTCCCACCGGAAAAGAGATGTTGGTTCATGACACTTAAAGCGTTCTCGGGCCCGCCTCCCCGCCACTACGGCGCGAGGATCGCACGGGCCCGCTCAAGATCGGCCGGAGTATCGACACCGAGAGGCAGGGTGTCAACGAGTGCCACGTCAATACGCATCCCCGCCTCGAGCGCCCGCAATTGCTCGAGTTTCTCGCGGGCCTCCAGCGGCGCGGGCGGTAGACTCACAAATTGTTGCAATGCGGCACGGCGAAAGGCGTAGACGCCAATGTGATGCAGCAGCGGCCCGTCGCCGGAAGGCGCCATCGCCCGCGTGAAATAAAGCGCTCGGCCCATCGTGGCCCGGGGTGCGAAGCTGACCACCGCCTTGACGACGTTGGGATCGTCGCGCTCGGACTCTTCGGTAATTTTGCAGGCCACGGTGCCGATATCGACATCGGGCTCATCGAGCGGTCGGAGCACCCCGGCGATCACTTCGTCGGCGATCGTCGGCAAATCGCCCTGCAGATTGATGACGGCGTCATGGGAGCAATCCGGGTCCACGGCTCGAACGGCTTCGAATACACGGTCCGACCCGGATACGTGATCTGGCCGGGTCATTACAGCCTCACCGCCTATCGCTGAGATTGCCTTCGCAATGTCTGCGTCAGCGCAGGCAACCAGGACCGGGCCCACACCACTCTCCACCGCGCGGCGCCAGACATGGGCGATCATGGGCTCGCCGTGGATGTCGGCCAATGGCTTACTGGGCAAGCGCTGTGAGTCCATGCGTGCGGGAATCACGATTATCGGGTTGGTGGGCATTTGACTGCTGGGCTATGTGCTTGGCGAAGGTGGTTTTGACGCGTGCTGAGTGAGTTTTTGCAGCTTTACCACGGCGCGACCGCGGTTCGCCGCGCGGAGGTGACATCGCGAATTCGACTTATACGGCTTGCACCAGCCATCGGGAAGTCGGTAATCTTCGCCCGCCCAGCGATTCGAGTACGGATTACCCCATGGATACCTTTGAACTCAACAAGATAGCCGGCGGAATTCTCGCCACACTTCTGGTGCTGTACGTCATCAATGGCATCGGCAACGTGGCCGTCAGCCCGAACGACCTGGAAACCGTCGCGTATCCGGTTCCGGCCATGGAAGGTGCGACCGCCGCAGCATCTGCCGCAGTGGAAGAGGAAGGGCCGTCGCTTGCAGCGTTGCTGGCCGCCGCCGATGTCGACAAAGGCAAGAAGGTCTTCAAAAAGTGTGCGGCCTGCCATACCCCCGAGCAGGGCGGGAAAAACAAGGTTGGGCCCAATCTGTGGAATATCGTGGGCCGTGACATGGCGTCAGCGGGCGGATTCTCCTATTCCTCAAAAATGTCAGAGGTGGGAGGCGCCTGGAGCTTCGAGAGTATGGACGCTTTCCTGACCAGCCCGAAGAAGTACATGCCTGGCAACAAGATGACCTTCCCAGGTCTGAAAAAGGCGACGGATCGCGCCAACGTGATCGCCTATCTCCGCACTCTGAGCGATTCGCCTCAGCCGCTGCCCAGCGAATAGGCTAGTCTGAAATAAATTTCGATGGTTGGCACGGGGTTCCCCGGCCACGACGTTTTCTGAGTCGGAGTCGCGGTGTCCGATCGCTGTCCAGACGCATATGTCACCTTGGCGCACAAGATGGCGGACGCCGCCGGTGAAGCCGTTCGCGGCTATTTCCGGCGGGCTTATGACATCGTCACCAAACCGGATGCAACACCTGTCACCGAGGCCGATCGTGCAGCTGAACAGGCCATGCGAGAGATCCTCGAGCAACACGAACCGGCCCACGGAATCTTTGGCGAGGAATTCGGAACTGTTCGGGGCGACGCGGAGTATGTCTGGTATCTCGACCCCATCGACGGCACCAAGGCGTTTATCGCGGGGATTCCCGTCTTCGGGACACTGATCGGTCTGGCCCGCAACGGGCGTCCCGTCTTCGGCATTATCGATCAGGCAGTCAGCGGTGAACGCTGGGCCGGCGGCCTCGGCCACGCCTGTCAATTGAGCGATGCGACCGTGACCACCCGAAAGGGGGTCGACTTGACGAATGCCGTGCTGTTTACCACTTCCCCTGATGCCTATGAGGGCGATGACCTCGACGCATTGGACCGCTTACGCGGGTCCGTCGAACTCGTCCGCTATGGCGCCGATTGCTACGCTTTCGGCCTCGTCGCCGCGGGATTCGCGGATGTGGCCATCGAATGCGGGGTGAACGACTATGATTACTGTGCACTGGTCCCCATCGTTGAAAGTGCGGGCGGAACGATGACGAATTGGGAAGGCAATCCTGTAACACTTGGCACCGATACGCGGGTCATTGCTTCTGGTGATGCAGGCCTGCACCGGGCCGCGATCTCGCGACTGGCCGGATGAGATGACGATGCCGCACCTGATTTCAATTTCGATGTGGGTAGTGGGCCTGCTTGCTCTGGCGAGCACGGTCGGAGCGCAGACTACTGTCTCGCATGGCTCCTCCATTCACGGTGAATTGAAGTATCCACCCGACTTCACGCATTTCGAATACGTCAATCCAGATGCGCCAAAGGGAGGCGATCTGCGGTTGTCCGCCACTGGATCCTTCGACAGCCTCCATCCTTTTATCCTGAAGGGTGACACTGCGGCTGGCGTCGGTCTGCTGTTCGAAACGCTGCTGACGTCATCGTCGGATGAGGCCTCGTCCAGCTACGGATTGCTCGCGGAGAGCGTCGAAGTACCCCACGACAAGTCATGGGTGGCCTTCAAACTCCGGCCGGAAGCCCGATGGCACGACGGATCACCGGTCACTGTCGATGACGTGATTTTCTCTTTCGATATCCTTAAATCAGTCGGCCATCCAACCTATCGGTCCTATTACAAGAGCGTTGTGCGGGCAGAGCGGATGGGACCCGGAACCGTCAAGTTTACGTTCTCGGGCGGGCTCAACCACGAACTCCCCAATATCGTCGGCCAGTTGCCGGTCCTACAGAAGGCGTACTTCGAAAACCGGGATTTCGAGAAGACGACTCTCGAACCTATCATGGGCAGCGGGCCATACCGGGTTGTCGAGGTCGATCCGGGACGCTCCATCACCTACGAGCGCATCGAGGATTATTGGGGCGAGGATCTCCCCGTGAATCGCGGGCAATACAATTTCGGCCGTATTCGCTGGGATTACTTCCGCGACCGGACTGTCGCACGTGAGGCTTTCAAGTCAAACGAGTTCGACTTCTGGCGGGAGAACCGTGCCGGAATCTGGGCCACCGGATACGACATTCCCGCGGTACGCGACGGGCTGATCATCAAGGAGGACATCCTCAACTCCGTGCCAAGCCCGCATCAGGCGTTCGTGTTCAACCTGCGCAGAGAACTCTTTGTCGACAGCCGCGTGCGCCTGGCCCTCTCGTACGCGTTCGACTTCGAGTGGACCAACAAAAACCTGTTTCACGGTCATTACAGCCGTACCACCAGTTATTTTCCGAACACGGAACTGGCGTCGTCCGGCCTGCCCAGTGCCGAGGAACTTCAATATCTGGAGCCCTTTCGGGGACAGATTCCTGAAGAAGTTTTCACCCAGGAATTCAAACCACCGCAAACCGAAGGTACCGGCAACATCCGATCCAACCTGAGAACGGCCCAGCGTCTGTTGCGAAAGGCTGGCTGGCGTGTACGTGACGGCAAACTGACCAATGAGGCGTCGGGCCAGGTCATGGCATTCGAGATCATGCTCGTCAGTCCGGCATTCGAGCGCATCGTCCTGCCTTTCAAGAAGAACCTCGAAAAGCTGGGAGTCGAGGTCCGGGTACGACTGGTGGACAGCGCCCAGTATCAGAATCGCCTAAACGAGTTTGACTTCGACTTGACGGTCAACGTCTTCACGCCTGTCCTGTCCCCTGGCAACGAGCAACGCGAATTCTGGAGTTCGGAGAGCGCCGACATTCCGGGCAGCCGGAACGTCACGGGAATCAAGAACCCGGTTATCGACGCGTTGATCGAGAAGATCATCTCGGCGCCGGATCGGGCCTCCCTCGTTACCGCGACGCGCGCCATGGACCGGGTCTTGCTGTGGAATCACTACGTGATCTCGAACTGGCACTCGCCTGAGTTCAATGTGGCTTATTGGAACCGGTTCTCGCGGCCGACGGTGCCGCCCAAGTACAGCCTGGGAATCTTCACCTGGTGGGTTGATCCGGCGAAAGATGCCGCCCTGAAGCAGAAGACCTCTAGACGAACAAAATGACCCGGTCCCTGACCAATCTGGCCTCTGCTATCATCTGCGCGTGACCACATTGCATCTGACACCGAGGATAGGCGGCGCAATTGCCGCCGTCGGCATCGCCCTCGCCGCAACCATGGCCGTCGCGGAACCAAGGCATGGCATGTCCGCGTTTGGTGATCTCAAGTACCCGTCTGATTTTCCACATTTCGACTACGTCAATCCAAACGCCCCAAAGGGCGGTGAGTTTCGACTCCATTCCATCGGCACCTTCGACAATCTCAATCCGTTCGTTCTAAAGGGAACGCGCCTTCGAGGTGACGCCGCCGTCGCCCTGGCCGGGCTGCCGTACGATGCGCTCATGATCCGCGGCTCGGATGAGCCTGATGCCATGTACGGATTGGTCGCGGAGACCGTTGACGTCGCGGACGACCGCTCGTGGGTGGCATTCACGCTGCGCCCCGAGGCCAGGTTCAATGATGGTTCGCCTCTGACGGCGGAAGACGTCGTGTTCTCGTTCGATGTCTTGAAGACGAAGGGCGATCCCACGTATCGGATCATCCTGCGCGACGTCGAGTCGGCGATCGCGGAGTCGCCGTACAGTGTGCGTTTCACATTCAGCGAGAATGCCGCGAAACGTGATCTGCCGCTGACAGTTGCCGGACTCCCGATCTTTTCCAAGGCGTACTACGCGACGCGCGACTTCGAACAGACCACTCTGGAGCCGCCGCTGGGCAGCGGGCCCTATCGCATCACCAACGTGGATCAGGGCAGGTCTATCGTCTACCAGCGGGTGACCGACTACTGGGCAAAAGACTTGCCGGTGAATCGGGGCCGCTACAACTTCGAAACGATCCGATTCGACTTCTATCGCGACCGCAACGTGGCCATGGAAGCCTTCAAAGCCGGCGAGTACGACTTCAGGGAAGAGTACACCTCGAAGATGTGGGCGACGGCTTACAATTTCCCCGCCCGCGAGTCGGGGCTGGTGATCAAAGAAGCGCTCCCCGACGAATCCCCGGCGAGCCGTCAGTATTTCGTCCTCAACCAGCGTCGCGCGTTCTTCGAGGATTGGCGGGGTCGGGCCGCCCTCAATCACGCCTTCGACTTCGAATGGACAAACAAGAACATCTTTTATGGTCTCTATGCGCGGACCGAGAGTTTGTTCCAGAACACGAGCATGGCCGCCCGCACACTTCCGACACCGGAAGAACTGGCGCTGCTCGAACCATTTCGCGGCAACCTGCCGCCCGAAGTGTTCACAGAAGTCTTCCAGCAACCAAAGACGGACGGTTCCGGAAACAATCGCCGGAATCTGAGGATCGCACAGCGTCTTCTGAAAGAGGCCGGATACGTGGTCAAGGATCGCAAGCTGACCGGCCCCGGTGGCAAGCCGGTGGAGCTCGAGTATCTGACGTTCTCACCGATAACCGAACGGCTCATCGCGCCGTTCGTGCGCAATCTCCACCGACTGGGAATCGACGCCTCTATCCGCATTATCGATACAGCGCAGTACACCAACCGGCTGCAGGAATTCGATTTCGACATGACCATGGCCGCGTTTGGGACGGTTGCGACACCCGGCGTCAGCGAACGAGCCTTCTGGGCCTCCGAAAGCGCCAACCGACCAGGGACCGTCAACTATGGCGGCGTGGAGGACCCGGCCGTGGATGCTTTGATCGAGAAGATCGGCAATGCGCCGAGTCGCGCGGATCTCGAGACAGCGGCGCGCGCACTGGATCGCGTTTTATTATGGAATCGGTACGTCCTGCCAGCCTGGTTCAACGAGGCAAACAATGTCGCTTACTGGGACAAGTTCGGCCGGCCTGCCATCACCGCCAAGTATGATCCGTACTTCGGTTATCTCGATACATGGTGGATCGACGCTGAAAAAGCCACCGCACTCGAAGCCCGAAGCGCTGCCATGAAGTAGAAACTCGGCACCGTGCTCACCTATATCATCCGCCGCGTGCTCCTCATGATTCCGACCTTGTTCGGCATCATGATTCTTAACTTCATCATTGTTCAGGCGGCGCCGGGCGGCCCCGTTGAACAGCTCATCGCCCAGATCAGTGGCACGGCAGTGGATGCCACGGCACGCATCGGCGGCGCCGACGCCGGCGAGACGCGTCAGGCGCAAACGAGCCAAACGGGTGATTCCTCAATTACGAGCAAGTACCGCGGTGCTCGTGGCCTCGACCCCGAGTTCATCAAGGAGATCGAGAAGCTCTACGGTTTCGACAAACCGGCCCACGAACGATTCTTCCAGATGATCGGCAATTACCTGCGGTTCGACTTTGGCGATTCGTTCTTCCGGGACCGCTCGGTGGTCGATCTGGTTATCGACAAGATGCCGGTGTCCATCTCGCTCGGTATCTGGACGACCCTGCTGGTGTACTTCATCTCGATCCCCCTGGGCATTGCCAAAGCCGTGCGCGACGGCACCCGGTTCGATATCTGGACCAGCGCCACCATCATCATCGGCTATGCCATCCCGAACTTCCTGTTCGCGGTGTTGCTGGTGGTGTTGTTCGCGGGAGGCAGCTTCTGGGACATATTTCCCCTGCGCGGCCTGGCATCCGAGAACTGGTCCGATCTGAGCTGGCCCGACCGAATCGCCGACTATTTCTGGCACATCACACTTCCGGTCATCTCCATGGTCATCGGCGGCTTCGCGACACTGACCATGCTGACCAAGAACTCTTTCATCGAAGAGGTCAACAAACAGTATGTGCTGACCGCCCGGGCCAAGGGTTTGACTGAGCGGCGCGTTTTGTAAGGGCACGTATTCCGCAACGCCATGTTGATTGTCGTGGCCGGGTTCCCGTCGGCCTTCGTGGGCATCCTGTTCACGGGCAATCTGCTGATAGAGATCATCTTCTCGCTCGACGGGCTGGGATTGCTGGGATTTGAGGCCGTAATCAACCGCGACTATCCGGTCATGTTCGGTACGCTTTACGTGTTCACGCTGCTGGGCCTGGTGCTCAATCTTCTGGGTGATCTCATGTACGTCGTGATCGACCCGAGGATCGATTTCGAACGGCGGGATGTCGCCTGATGGATGCGCAGGCACCCGCCCAGAAGAAATTCTTCGGACTCCGGATCACGCCCCTGACCCGGCGCCGGCTGCAGAACTTCCGGGCCAACAAGCGGGGCTACTGGTCCTTCTGGGTATTCGCGGTGTTATTCATCTTGAGCCTGTTCGCCGAGTTCATCGCAAACGACAAGCCGTTTCTGGTGTCCTACAAGGGCGAACTTCTGATGCCCGTGTTCACGGCCTATCCTGAAACCAATTTCGGCGGCGATTTCGAAACCGAGGCGGACTATCGCGACCCCTTCGTAACCGAATTGATCGAGGCGGAAGGATGGATCGTGTGGCCACCCATTCGCTACAGCTACAACACCATCAATTACGATCTTCCGGTACCCGCACCGGCCCCACCATCCGAAGAGAACCTGCTGGGGACGGATGACCAGGGCCGCGACGTGGTGGCCCGCGTCATTTACGGATTCCGAATTTCCGTACTTTTCGGTCTGGTGCTGACGGCATTCAGCTCCATCGTCGGTGTCGCCGCCGGTGCCATACAAGGGTATTTCGGCGGCTGGCTCGATCTGCTTTTCCAGCGCTTCATGGAAATCTGGGGCGGCATGCCCGTTCTCTTCCTGCTGATTATCCTGGCTTCGGTCATCGAACCGGGATTCTGGTCGCTGCTGATCCTGATGCTGCTGTTCAGCTGGATGGCACTGGTCGGCGTGGTGAGGGCCGAATTTCTGCGCGCCCGCAACTTCGAATACGTTCAGGCCGCCCGGGCGCTGGGTGTCGACAACGTCACCATCATGTTCAAGCATCTTCTTCCGAATGCCATGGTGGCGACGGTGACGTTCCTGCCATTCATCCTCAACGGTTCGATCACGACGCTGACGTCGCTCGACTTCCTGGGATTCGGATTGCCCCCAGGTTCGCCCTCCCTCGGGGAACTGCTGGCGCAGGGCAAAGCGAACCTGCAGGCTCCCTGGCTCGGCATCTCCGGATTCGTGGTCATCGCCCTTACGCTGACCCTGCTGGTGTTCGTGGGTGAAGCCATTCGCGATGCCTTCGATCCGAGGAAGACGATCGGATGAACGGCGACTCGCAGCATTTCATCGAGGTCGAGGATCTCTCGGTCACGTTCCGCGTGGAGAACCGGGAAATTCCGGCCGTCCGCAACGTCTCGTTTCACATCAAACGAGGCGAGACACTGGCATTGGTGGGCGAGTCCGGCTCGGGCAAATCAGTGACGGCGCTATCAGTGCTCCAGCTCCTGCCTTATCCAAAGGCGTTCCACCCGACTGGTTCGATCAAGGTCGAGGGCGAGGAAGTGGTTGATGCGGCTGAGCCTGCCTTGCGCGCCATCCGAGGCAACCGGATCTCGATGATCTTTCAGGAGCCTACGACGTCCCTCAACCCCCTGCAGTCCATCGAGCGCCAGATCAACGAAATCCTGTTCGTCCATCGGGGCATGGAAGCGGCGGCAGCCCGGGCTCGGACCCTTGAACTGCTTCAGCTCGTCGGGCTACAGAATGCCGAACAAAGGCTTGGCGCTTTTCCGCACCAGCTTTCGGGGGGCCAGCGGCAACGCGTGATGATCGCCATGGCACTTGCCAACGAACCCGACCTGCTGATTGCGGACGAGCCGACCACGGCCCTTGATGTCACGGTGCAGGCGCAGGTCCTCGCTTTGCTGGAAGATCTTCAGCAGCGACTCGGCATGGCAATCCTGCTGATCACGCACGATCTTGGAATCGTCGAGCACGTGGCCGACCGTGTCTGTGTCATGTCCGAAGGCCGATTCGTCGAGACGGGAGAGGCACGCGACGTTTTCGACAATCCGCAACATGAATACACCCGCATGCTGCTGGGCGCCGAGCCCAAAGGCCGCAAACAGGCCGCCCCCGCGGATTCACCCGACCTCATGACGGGAGACGGGATCAAGGTGTACTTCCCGATCAAGGCCGGAGTACTGAGGCGCACGGTCGATTACGTCAGGGCTGTCGACGATGTGAATGTCACGGTTCGGGAGCGTCACACGGTGGGTGTGGTCGGCGAGTCGGGCTCGGGCAAGACGACTCTCGGCCTGGCCTTGTTGCGACTGATCAAGAGTGATGGGCCTATCCGCTTCGACGGACAGATGATCCAGGGCCTCGGGTTCAAGGAACTCCGGCCGCTGCGGCGGGAAATGCAGATCGTCTTTCAGGATCCATTCGCAAGCCTCAGTCCGCGCCTGTCTGCGGGACAGATCATCGAGGAGGGCCTGCTGGTTCACGGCGCCGGCACCACCTTCGAGGAACGCCGCGGAATCATCGGTGATGCATTAAAGGAAGTGGGCCTGGACCCGGACATGCAGGACCGCTATCCGCATGAATTCTCGGGTGGCCAGCGCCAGCGGATTGCGATCGCTCGAGCGATGGTCCTCAAGCCGCGGTTCGTTGTGCTCGATGAACCGACATCGGCGCTCGACCGGTCCGTTCAGGCACAGATCGTCGACCTGCTGCGCGATCTCCAGGAGCGGCACAATCTCGCCTACATGTTCATCAGTCACGACCTGAAGGTCGTGCGGGCCCTGGCAGACGAGATTATCGTCATGCGGGACGGCAAGGTCGTGGAACAGGGTAGTGCGGACCAGGTATTCGATGACCCGCAGACGGCATACACGAAGGCCTTGATGGCGGCGGCCTTCGATCTCGTGGCTGATGAATCGGGTGCCGTGAGCGTTTGATCGGCCATGGCCCTCCTGTTCAGCTCCAGGTTCCATGATCCCGAGGTGTGGCGGACAGCCCTGACCGTCCATATTCCAGATCTGGAGATGCGCGTATGGCCGGACGCCGGAGATCCCTTGGAAATCGATGCAGCCCTAGTCTGGGGTCCGAAGCGGGGGGAGTTGAAGTACTATCCCAACCTCAGGGTCATCATCTCCATGGGTGCGGGTATCGAACACATACTTCGGGATTCCGACCTCCCCGCAAACGTACCGATCGTGCGCACGTTCGATCCCCACATGCAGGGCGCCATGGTGGAGTATGTCGTGCTGCACGTCCTGCGCCACCACCGGCACATGCCTGAAATCGTGGAAAACCAGCGCCGGGGCGAATGGGTCAAGTACGGGCCGGAAGACACCCCGGGTACGACGGTGGGCATCATGGGCCTGGGCGCCTTTGGCGCACCGCCGGCCCAGGCGCTTGACGCCATCGGATTTCGGGTTGTCGGCTGGTCGCGGACTGATAAAGAATTCTCGGGAGTGGAGTCATTTGTGGGCGAAGCGGGTCTCAGCGATTTTCTCGCACAGAGCAACATCCTCGTCTGTCTTCTGCCGCTTACCCCGGAGACGGAAGGCATTATCAATGCGTCTCTTCTCGAGCAGTTGCCGCCGGGCGCCTGCGTGATCAATGCGGCGCGGGGTGGGCATCTCGTCGAGGAAGACCTTCTGGCGGCGCTCGATTCAGGGCATATCAAGGCCGCGACTTTGGACGTGTTCCGTGAGGAACCGCTGCCCGCGGATAATCCATTCTGGTCCCATCCCAAAGTGACGATCACACCCCACAATGCCAGCGATCCGCATCCTCGCTGGGTGGCGGGTATCATCGCGGAGAACTTGCGTCGCGCCCGTGAAGGGAGTGATCTTTTGAATGTGGTCAATCTATCCCATGGGTATTAGGAGGGCCTTATGAGCGGAAAAACGTTGCCCGTGACGGGTGGCTGCCTGTGCGGCGCAGTCAGATATGAATGTGATGACTCACCGGACCGAGCCTTCTGCTGCCATTGCAGTACCTGCCAGAAACACGCGAGCGGGCCGATGATGGAGTTGTTCTTCGTTCCGGCCGACAAATTCCGCATCGTCAGCGGCAAAGTGAAAACCTACGAGTCGAGTGAGACGGGGCGCAGGAACTTTTGCCCGACCTGCGGCACCCCGATCGCTTTCCACAGGTCAACACGACCCGAGGTCGTCAGTGTCATGGGGGGCTCACTGGACAATCCGTCCCTGTTCCGGCCATTGCACCATTTGTGGACGGAGAGTGACCAGGCGTGGTTCCACGAGGAAGGTATTCCATCTCACGAGAAACACTTCCCGGAATATGCCTTACGGGACCTGCTGACCTTTGAAGACTGATCTCGAAACTGGCCGTCTTCAGGGTTCGAGAGTGATAGCGTGCCTCTCGCATCCTCACACTACTTTTCAGGTACGGGCGCGTGCAGGGCCCGAGAGAGATGGCAAGGCAACCCCGAACACCAGAATGGCGATTGCGACCATATCGATCAGGCTGACGGGCGTGCCGAGGTAGGCCCACGCCATCAGGGCACCCATGGGTCCCATCAGGGCCATGAACAGGCTCAATCGCCCGACCGGCAAATGGCGGAGCCCGAAATTGTACAGGAAAAAGGGTATGGCGCCGCCCATGAAGCCAATGAAGATAAGCGTTGTCACGACCTCGGTATCGACGCGCGCGAGATAGACGGGCGGCCGCTCGATCGTGACGAGAACAATGAAGCTTACAAGTGCAGCTGCGGCGAGCTGCAGGGCACTCACGGGGATGGCCTGTCCATGCACTTGCGCAACCCGCCGGGCCAAAAGCTGGTTCGCGCAGATAAACAACACGCCGATCGTGCACAGCAAATCGCCCTTCAGGGAGCCGCCCGCGTGCAGACTCTGTTCCTGCACGAGCAGAACCGTTCCGGCAATAGTGATGACGGCGCCGATCAACACCGTCATCCGCACAGCTTCGCGAAGCACGATCCAGACCAGCAGCGGCATGAGAATGGGTATCGTGCTCAGAATGACGGACCCACTGATGGCGCTTGTATACGCGACGACCCACACCAGGAACAGCACGGCCGCCCCGGGTTCAAGCAGCCCCATGATGGCGGGCCGCCAGCCGATGCGACGAAATTCCCGAACATGCCCCAAAATGATCGCCAGTATGAACATCACCCCAGCACCGATCAGGAAGCGAACAACGGTGATCTCCGCGACGGCGAGATCTTCGATGATCGCCTTCTGGGCAATAAGCGTGGCTGCCCAACAGGCGGAGGCCAGTACGAGAGCAAGTGCCGGCATGATGTGCGGGAAAGCGGCGGGTTGCCAGGGCGGCAACCGTCAGGCCCCTTCCTCGCTAAGGATAGCACACTTATCCTTAAGCTGGATTTCGGCTGAGGAACTCAGACCCATGGTAAATACCCTCGAATTGGCCTGCGATAATCTGGACAACCTTCTTTGTCTGGAAATCCAGGGTGCGGCACTACCTTACGGCGTGAAGACCGGTCTTTATGATGCCGCCCGCGAGGCCGAAGGCCGCCCATTGACACTGGCAGCAGCGGAACTGCTCGATCGGCCTCCGTCATCGATTGGGATCGTCACAGGCGCCGCCGTTCCCGATCACATGCCGGCAGGCGAGAACGACGGCCCGTTGGGATCCGTGATCCTGGCCGAAGCTCTGGTGCAGTTGGGACATCGGGTCACCATTTACACCGACCCACCCGCCGCCCCTCCGATCGAGAGTTTGATCAAATTTCGCGGCTTCGATGCAGCGTGTGTCCATCTGGGGCTGCATGACATCGAGCAACAGGATTCCATCGCGTACGACCTCGACATGGCGATCGGCGTCGAGCGCCACGGTGGCAACCCGAAGGGCAACCTCTACGGCGTGACAGGCCTGCCACGCCATGCCTTCCGGTCCAACGTCGATCACCTGTTCACGTCGATGACCTGTATGGGCAAGGCGACGCTGGGTGTCGGGGACGGAGGAAACGAGGTTGGCTTCGGCAAGGTCTACGATGTGCTCTGCGAGCGCATGCCGGAATTCAATCTCAAAGAGACCACGGAATGCGGTGAGGGCATTTTCACAATCATTCCGGCTGATGCTCTTGTGGTGGGAACATCTTCCAACATCGGGTGCTATGGGATCGTGGCCGCTTTGGCACTCAAGCTCGAAAACGCCGAACTCTGCCACACGGCCGACTCCGAACGAGCCCTCGTTGCCGAAGGCGTCAAACTCGGTCTCACGGATGGGGGAAGCGGTCAGATCATCGAAGCGATCGATGGCGTTCCCGTCGCCGACAACGCCGCAGTGGTGCACCTCATGGAAGCAGTCGTGCGTCGCGCGCTGGCCGGTCCCGGGGACCGGGGATTCTAGGACGATCGCGTGCGAATTGAATTCGCGCACTTCGCACAGTGTTTGGATATGTGGCGGAACGGGAAGGTTGGAGCGAGGGCCTAGTGAATGCCTGCGTCCTCCACACGCTGAATCGAGCGCGTAACGTGTTCGGCAAATTCGCTCAGAAATACCGAACCCTTGACTGTCCTTTGGACAAGTACACTCTGCCTGTCGTCCTCATCGGTCGCGCGGCGAATGAATCCCATCACGCTGAGCTTGTCCAGCGCCCGCGTGACCGCCGGCTTTTTGAGATCCAATAACGTTGCCAATCCGCGAACCGTGTGCGGTGGGTCCGTGAGATAAACCGTCAACAAGATGGCCAACTGTCAGGCGCTGAGATCGGGACGGTCATCTCTCACGCTGTCCGCCAAAGCGCCCCGCCACACCTCCAACGCGTCTTGCGTCATCAGTGTTGCTTCATTGGTTCCTATCGACTCTCGAACGCTCATACTATTCACGATCATTTCTCGTTCGAAGCGAAACATAACCGAGGTCGAATCGCGATGTCACCTACAATTTTTACTTATTCGGTGAAGACGAACACATGATGTTGAGCGTTTCAATTTCGATTCGACTATATGTATTGAGTTTTTGTCTTCGATGAACACATCATCAGGCCGGCCAATACGGGATGATTGTGATGACGAGATCGCCCAATCCGACAAGCCAGTTTTATTCTGATACCGAAACAGGACCCGTGTTCCCTTGAGTTCAGAAGGATTAAACTCTCGGCCTGGAAATCAGCGTCAAGAAGACGAATAACGCTCTTCAATGAGGGCATAGACCGCACGCATGGCCTGGGCCTCTCCACCTTCCGGTCGGCCCGGGCGATTACGACGGTTCCAGCAGAAGATATCGAAATGGGCCCATGAGGTTCCGGGATCAACGAATCGATCCAGAAACAATGCCGCGGTAATCGATCCCGCCATTCGATCCTCTCCGGCATTGTTGATATCAGCGACGCGACCCCGAATCATACGATCGTACGGCTTCCACAACGGCATGCGCCAGAGCGGATCAGATACCGACTGACCGTGACGAGCCAGATCATCTGCCAATGCATCGTCATGCGTGTAAAGAGCGGGCAGATCAGGCCCCAGCGCGATGCGCGCGGCTCCGGTCAGGGTCGCGAAATCAACCAAAAGATCGGGTTTTTCGGAGTCCGCCTCAGCGAGCACATCCGCCAGAATCAGGCGGCCCTCGGCGTCAGTGTTGCCGATCTCAACCGTCAGACCCTTTCGGCTGGTCAGAACGTCGCCCGGGCGGAAACTGTCGCCCGAGACACTGTTTTCGACCGCCGGGATGAGCAACCGGAGGCGCACCTTGAGATTCGCATCCATGATCATCTGCGCAAGTCCAAGTGCCGCAGCGGCACCCCCCATGTCCTTCTTCATCAGGGCCATACCGGATGCCGGTTTCAGATCGAGCCCACCTGTGTCAAAGCACACACCTTTTCCGACCAGCGTCACCTTGGGGTGCCTTGCCGCTCCCCAACGGAGATCGATCAGCCGCGGCGGCCGATCACTGGCCCGGCCAACGGCATGAATCATCGGATAGTTCTGTTTGAGCAACGCGTTCCCGGTAATGACCCGGCACTTGGCTCCGGCAGCTTTCGCGACACTCCTGGCTGCCGCCGCAAGCTCTGCGGGTCCGAGGTCCGAAGCAGGCGTATTGATCAGGTCTCTGGCAAGTGCAATCGCCGCGTAGGTCCGAGACACCTGACCTCGATCGGCACCGACCGGCCAGACAAGTCGGGCGTAGGTTTTATCCTTTCCCTTTCCGTAACGGGAGTATCCGTAACCACCCAAGGCCCAACCCAGGGCGACAGATGTTCCGAGATCGGTATGGACGGTCCTTTCCAGACGGTAGTCACCGTGCGGCAAGACCGTGGGCAATCCGGAGAAATTCCAGAATACGGCGGGGGTCGACATGCCGCACACGACCATGGAGGCACTGCCGTCCTCGGCCGGGAGAACGAGGCGCTGTCCCGCCCTGCCTTCGAAGCCATTGGACTTCACCCAAGTCCGGTCCGATGTGGACAGTGACTTCAGCCAGGCGGGCAAAGAGCCTTCATCCACCAGATGTAAGGGCGTGGCCTTCTGTGCCTTGGAGACCAGGGTCGGCAGTTTGATCACGTGTGAAGCTCCTTCAGGGATGACCTTGATATTCTCCCCAACCTTGACGAAGAAGGCGGGTCGTGAAAAGAGGCAGCCACAAATTGAACACCGCGACGAAATCTGACGAACGCATGCACGCATGACCAATCTAACGCTCGTCATCGGTTCAAAGAGCTATTCGTCCTGGTCCATGAGGGCCTGGCTGATGCAGGCCCACACAGGAGCGCCATTCGAGGAAATCGTCATCCACCTGGACACGGCGGAAAGCCGCGAACAGATACTCGAGCATTCACCCGCGGGAAGGGTACCGATCCCCAAACTGGGCGAGTCGACGGTCTGGGATTCTTTGGCCATCGGCGAAACCCTGGCGGAGATGTTTCCTGATGCAGGACTGTGGCCGGCTGGCTCCGCTGCCCGCGCCCATGCCCGTGCGATTTGTAATGAGATGCACGCTGGATTTACGGACCTAAGGCACGACATGCCCTTCAATCCCCGGGCCGAGGGACGCACCGTAGCGATCAGCGGGCCTCTCGCCGCCGACATCCTGCGTATTCAGGAAATCTGGGCGGATTGCCGCCGCAATTACGGTTCTGACGGCGAATTCCTGTTCGGGGATTTCTCAATCGCCGATGCAATGTTCGCGCCCGTCGTATCTCGTTTTCGGACCTACGGGGTCGACGTCAGTCCGACATCACACGTGTACATGGATGCGATCTGGGCCCATCCGCCTGTCCAGCAGTGGTGCAAAGGTGCCGAACAGGAGGACTACATCACCGAGATCTATGAGGTTGGAAAGTAGTCGATCAGGCCACGGGACGGGGCGCCGCAAATATCACGATGGCACCGATCAAAGAGATTATTGCTCCCGCCACATCCCAACGATCGGGTCTCATGCCCTCCACGACCCAAAACCACAGAAGCGACGCCACGATGTAGACACCGCCATAAGCGGCGTAAGTCCTGCCCGCGAAACCAGCGTCAATTCGTGTCAGGGCCAGTGCGAACACCACCAGAAGGAGCACGCCGGGCACCGTCCAGAGGACATTGCGGTTGAGCCTCAGCTAGGCCCAGAACGCGAAACACCCACCAATCTCGGCAACCGCAGCCACCGCGTAAAACGCGAACGATGTCATCCGAACCTCCGAGACAGATTGAGGGGCTGTTCACACTTCGACCACCACATTGCCCATGACCTGGCCACTCTCAACGGCCTCATGCGCCTGGGCAATCTCGTTCAGTGGGTATGACTGGGCCACGGCGTGCTGCAATGAACCCGCCGTCAGCAACTCATTTATTGCAGCTGCCGCGGCACCCCGCACCTCGTCCGTGAGCTGATACATGATGAAGAAACGGAATGTGATGTCATTGCGGAAACACCACAGAACGGGAATCTCGGCCATTGGATTTGACGAGCCATAGATGACCGCGGTGCCACCGGGTCGTAGCACCTCCGGGAACAAACCGGCGTTCGCTGCGATATCCACTTCGATGATGCGGTCCACTCCTCGACCCCCGGTGATCTCCTGCACCCGCTCTCCGACATTCTCGCGCTTGTAATCGATGTTGTGATCGGCGCCGCCAGCGCTGGCATGGGCCGCTTTCTCGGGGGAACTGACAGTTGCGATCACTTCGGCACCATGCAGTTTCGCGATCTGCACGGCATAGTGTCCGACCGCCCCGGCGCCACCGGCGACAAGGATCGTCTGACCGGAAACATCACCATCAATAGTGAGCGCCCGATATGCCGTAAGTACGGGGATCCCGAGACACGCACCCGCCGCCGCATCCGTTCCGTCTGGTAACGACACCGCCAGCTTCGATGGAAGCGAGATGAACTCGGCCGCCGTCCCGAAGGGGCGCTGCCACTGGCCATTTATCGTCCATACACGCTCTCCGATCCGTGTTTCGTCGACGCCATTCCCCACGGCGTCGATCTCACCGGCGCCATCGCTGTGGGGAATGATCTGGGGAAACTCGAGGTCCATCCCTTGCCGTTTCTTCACATCCGAGGGATTGACGCCGGAGGCCGCAATGCGAATTCGCACTTCGCCGGGCCCAGGGGATGGCGTCTCGACGTCGCCGACCTGAAGCACTTCCTTCGCTGAACCTTTTTGAGTGTAGAACGCTGCACGCATGGTCTTCCTCTCCAATGGTGTGGACTGTCGGCCGTACTCCGAACTACCCGTATCCAGGCGGCGGAACGAAGCCGCCGATTTCGTCGGCGAGCAGGCGGGCAAATTCGATAGTCGTGTGATCCTCCAGGTGCGCGCCGACGATTTGAACGCCCACGGGTAAACCGGACGGGGTCAGGCCGGCAGGGGCGGAGGTGCCGGGCAAATAGACGTTGCAGCTGATACCTGCCCAGAACAGTTGATCGTTGTAGTTCTCCTGACGACCGTTGACGGTGATCGTGCGGAAAAAACGTTCGACGTCCTGTTGATGAGGAATGGCAGCTGACGCCGCCACAGGACAGAGTAGAACATCCCAATCCTGGAAGAAGGATTCCCAGGCCGAGCGATCGCGGGTGCGCTGCTGGTCGGCAATCGACCAGTCCCGATGGGATTGCAGTGCGGCACGAAGCGCCCGGGCCCTGAAGCTGTCGTCACCGGCGTCGAGAGTGGGCACCTCCTCTGCCGCGTTGTCGATGAACGATTGCGGCAATATTCCAGCGGAGGCCCCCCGCAGGAGTTGGATGTAATTGGCGTGCGCTGCCGCCATGTCGATTGCCGGACGCGCCGCATCCGACACCGTTGCCCCGGCTTTTGCACAGGCATCGGCAACCGCCTGAATGCGATCTGTCACGTCGGAATCGACCGCGCACACTGGCGAATCGCGCATCACCGCGATCCGAAAATCAGACAGTTTGCTGTGGCGAGGGCCAGGCAATTCGAGTTTCCAGGCCTTGGCATCCATGCCATCCGCGCCAGCCATGACGTCGAGCGCGATGGCCAGATCCTCCGCGCTGCGGGCCAACGGCCCGACGACAAGGATATCCAGGGGTTTGGGGTAACCCGGGAAGTCGTGGCCGGTGGTGGGCAGAATTCCGAAAGTCGGTTTGTGGCCGTAGATGCCGCAATAGTGTCCGGGATTGCGGATCGATGAGCCGATGTCGCTGCCGGCATCAAGGGCGGAGAGACCCGCCGCCAGCGCAGCCGCCGAGCCACCGGACGACCCTCCCGGTGCCCGGGACAGATCCCACGGGTTGTTCGTCGTTCCGTACATGGTGTTATAGGTCTGCCAATCCATCAGCCAGAGCGGTACGTTGGTCGTACCAAACAAGGTGACACCGGCATCCACCAGGCGATCGACAACGACCGCGTTCGTGTCGGGGATGTGGTTGGCGAGTGTCGGATCGCCCCACGTCATATGCATTCCCGAAACCCCGAACGCCTCCTTAATCGTCATGGGCACGCCATGGAAAGGGCCCCATGCGTCGCCGCTGGCCAGCGCTGCATCTGCCGCTTTTGCGCGCTCCCTTGCGCCTTCGGCATTCATTTCAATGATGGCATTGAGCGAAGGATTGAATCGTTCAACCCGATCGAGGAAATGATCGAGAATCTCCAGGCAACCAACGTCCTTCTTCTGAATCCGGCGGGCAAGTTCATACGCCGGCAGATACGCAAGCTCACTCATATCCGGTTCCTATTCATCCTCGGTTGCTCCATCACTGTCGGCGTCTGGCTGTGATTCCCGTCCGACCCCCCAGAATGCTCCTACCGCCATAGCAAGGAGGCCACTCGCGATCAAGATGGCCGAGGCTGGCCGACCGAACAATTCCATCGGGCTGCCGTCAAGGACACCAAGGGCACCCACATAGGCAGGCTCGACGATCTGTGCGAGAACGATGCTCATGATGATGACAAGCGAATAGCCTTGCTGGCGTAGCAGGTATCCCGCAAGTCCGGCCCCGAACATGATGTAGACGTCGATCATGCGGGCCTCCATCGCGTAGACTCCTGCTGTCGCCGCCAAAATCAGTGCCAAGCCAGTGGCTGACGCGGGAATACTCTGCAGGGCCGGCAGGAGAATCCTCAACCAATTGCCTATCAATGGCGCTAGCAGGCTCGCCCACAGGGCAGCAGAGAACAACGCCCAGGCCGTTTCCTCAGCCTCGATAATAAAGAGTGGTCCGAATTCCAGCCCCTGCAATCCCATGGCGGCGACCAGAACCACCGTGCCCATGCTCACGGGCACGCCGAGTGCCACAAGCGGCAACAGTGCGGCATTGGTTGTCGCAGCGGTGAGTATCAGCCGGCCGGGAAACTGCCTGGCGTTCGAGACCGGCTGTTTGCGTATCGACTGTATGGCGCCGGGGAACACCATGAATCCTACGAGAAGAGGTACAAATGAGATGCTGGCCAAAAGCTCAAGAGTGCCGAATATGTAACGCGGCCCGTCCGTGATCGGTCCTTCAATAGACAACCCGAGCAGCAGCCCCAGCAGCAGGGACAACCAGCCCTGCGTGCCTTGACGGGCGGCGACACCGGCAACTGTCGCCAGTGCGCAAAAAGCCACGCCAAACATTTCCGGTGCCTTGAATCCGAAGAAGACATAGCTAGCAGTACCTTCGGCGAACAACAAGACAAGCAACGCGGAAACGACGCCGGCAAGAACCATGTGTCCGACGCTGAACCCGCCCCTCTCTTGTGCGTGTTGCCATTCGTGATCGGTGCGCGCCGCCCAATGCCCGGCGACACCTGCGATGAACAGCGCTCCGAAGACTGTCGCAGTTGATTGGGGCGACAAGGACCCAGTGAGGGGGAGGATGATTATGGAGAGCAGGACGGCGCCCAGTCCCGGTAGCGCGCCGCCGACAAGCCCCGCAGCCAGGGCCGCGGCGAACAGCAGAAAGTGCAGGGGGTCTTGCAGGAAAGCATATGTCGCGCCGGCCAGTCCCTCCACGACCGGGTTCCTATCGGGTGGCCTTGCGGTTCGGCTTGAGTGCGCCAACGAATGTGATCACCGCGACCAGCACGATTCCGATGAGCACGACGTAGGGAAAGGCTTCGATCGCCACGCCTTCGGCGCCCTCTTCCACCTCAAAGGTTCGCCAGGACGGGAATGCCAGAGCAACGAGCACGAACCAGGCAAGTGCCTCCCTGGCGTCGGCGCGTGATAAGAGGCGGTGGAGAAAGCCTGGGGATGCCGATGGTTTTTCGGATCTAACCATAGTGCCCGATGATAGGGCCTGGGAGCCGGTATCGCATACCAAACCTGTTGAAGCCCACTTGCGTGATTCTTTGGTCACCACCTAGTGTTGGAGCGAATACGCATATGATGGGCCTGAAAATGACGGACGCATTCCTCAACGCAACGCCAGCCGATCTCTCAGCGCCGGCCGCAGAGAAGTACGAACAGGCCGGCATCGGCGTTTTCCCGGTTTCCGATGTCATCGGCGCTGAGATACGCGGGGTCGATCTGAGCGAGAACCTCGATCGGGCGACGCTCGACGCGGTTCATCGAGCCTGGCTTGAGCACAGTGTCATTTTGCTGCGCGACCAGCGGCTCAGCGACGGCGACCTCGTACGCTTCAGTCGCTACTTCGGCGAACTCGATCATGGCCCTACCATGTCCTGGCAGGCCGATGAGGGTGTCGCATACCCTGAGATCTTCATCATTTCGAACGTCTCCGAGCACGGGAAACCCATCGGTTTCCTGGATGACCGGCCGTTACCCTGGCACACCGACATGTCGCACACCGAGCAACCGTCGAAGGCAAGCACGCTATACGCCCTGGAGGTTCCCGACGACGGAAGCGGAAAGACGGGTTTCACCAACATGTACCGTGTGCTCGACGCCCTTCCAACGGCTCTGCGGGCACATATCGAGACGCTGCAGCTCAAGCACGATCCCGCGCACACGCTGCTCGGCGAAGATCGGGACGGCTTCGATATAGACGCCTACCGGGACCTCGAACGATCTCCCGCCCCCGTGCATCCGCTCGTTCGCACACACCCGGAAACCGGCCGCGAGGCGCTCTATCTGGGCCGCAAGTTTAACGGCGACCACCGCGCCGCCCACGTCGTCGGCCTGTCACGCGGCGATTCGGATGCCTTGCTCGACGAGCTCTGGGAACTTGTCGCCCAGGAGCATTTCGCTTGGTATCACGACTGGCGTACCGGAGATTACCTGATGTGGGACAACCGCTGTGTCATGCACGGTCGCGAGCCATTCGATCGTGAGGCGCGCCGGGTCATGCATCGTACGCAAATTCGAGATACCGTCCGGCCGTATTAGGGCCGAACTAAAATATGCTCCTCACTTCAAAGGAAGGACGCTGATGCCGGATTCTGCTGACACACTTGGTCACGGCTGAGTTGCCCGTCATCAGCGTTAACTGTTCTTGGCCATCTGTGACCGGTTTCGGACATCAACCCGTCGTCCGCAGCGATAGAGCGGATTGGCGGGTCTTGACCTTGGCTGTGTAAAAACGCAGGCGGTGTTACGATTCTCTGGCGTCATTGCTGGGGGATTTGATGAAGCGTTTTGTCGAGGGTCTGGATCGGGGGCAGAGCACGCTGTTTCCGGAATACCTGGAGGACTGGGTGAGTGAGGAGAATCCGCTCCGGGTGATCGATGTCTTTGTCGATGAACTTGACCTTGCGGAACTTGGCTTCGAGCGCGTTGACCCGAAGGCGACGGGGCGTCCGGCATACCACCCCTCCGTGCTGCTGAAGCTTTACATCTACGGTTATCTCAACCGGGTTCAGTCGAGCCGTCGCCTTGAGCGCGAGGCGGGGCGGAACGTGGAAGTGATGTGGCTGATGGGCCGCCTGGTTCCAGACCACAAGACGATTGCCGACTTCCGCAAGGACAACGGGCCTGCGATCCGCAAGGTGTGTGCTCAGTTCGTTGCCCTGTGTCGCCGGCTTGACCTGTTCGCCGAGGCCTGCGTGGCGATCGATGGCAGCAAGCTCAAGGCGGTGAACAACCGGGATCGGAACTTCACGCGGGCCAAGATGAAGCGGCGTCTGGAGCAGATCGAGGAGAGCGTGGCGCGCTATCTGCATCAGTTGGACAGTGCCGACCGGCAGGAGCCGTCGCTGGCGCGCACGACCAAGACGACCCGCCTGCGGGAGAAGATCGCGAAGCTGAGGGAGGAGATGAAGCGTCTGCAGGCCCTGAAGGCGCGCATGGATGGGACGCCCGACCAGCAGATCTCACTCACTGACGTGGACGCCCGTTCGATGGCAACCAGCGAACGGGGATCAGGCATGGTTGGCTACAACGTGCAGGCCGCCGTCGATACCAAGCACCACCTCATCGTCACCCATGATGTAACGAACGTCGGCTCAGACCGCTCGCAGCTCTCCCGCGTTGCCAAGCAGACGAAGGCCACCCTGGGAGCGGACGGCCTGGAGGTCGTGGCCGACCGCGGTTACTTCAACAGCGAGGAGATACTGGCCTACGAAGAGGCGGGCATCGAGGTGACGCTTCCCAAGCCGCTGACCTCCGGCAACAGGTCCAAGGGCCGCTTCGTCAAACAGGACTTCCGCTATGTCGCCGGGGACAACGTCTACATCTGCCCTGCCGGAGAGCGATTGACGTACCGGTACACAAACGAAGAGAAGGGACTGACCCTACGCCGTTATTGGAGCAACGCCTGTCTCGGCTGTGCCATCAGACAGCGATGCACCACGGGTCGGGAACGGCGCATCACCCGCTGGGGGCATGAGCATGTTCTTGAGAGGGTCCAACAGCGGCTCGACGAACACCCAGAGAAGATGCGCCAACGCCGTGAGACGGTCGAGCATCCCTTCGGCACCATCAAAGCCTGGATGGGCGCTACGCACTTCCTGATGAAGACACTACCCAGGGTCAGAACAGAGATGGCGCTGCACGTCCTCGCCTACAACCTGACCCGGCTCATCAACATCTTCGGCACCGGCCCGCTGATGGCGGCAATGCGGGCCTAGTATCGCCCCGTCTCAAGTACTCCCAGTCGACAAAAAAGCCCGAACTGCTCTTGAGAACGCCAAATAGCGGAACAGGGCCCCAATCCCGGCAAAATCCACAAATAGAGAGGACCCGATCATGTTCTCCTCTCCGAAATGGTATGACCCAACCCGGTCCGCGCGTTTTTACACAGCCAAGACCCAAGGCAGACAGAAGCAGATCGGGTTTGAATGGACTCCCGCTGAGCAGATCGCGACCCGGACGGTCGCGTGAATCTGCTCTTCTGTAACGGGCCTCGATGCGTCAATCCATTTCGAGCGATGGTCTTGTTGCCGAGGTGCCGCGCCTCGCACCCGACTCGTAGCCCAAAGGAGGTTCTCGCTGGGCACGTGTCAGCAATTTGCCTAGATCGATAAGTTCGTGATGTCGTTGGAGTGGCGGGGAGGGCAGCAGAATTGAGCGAAGAAAGGCGTGATGTATTCATGGGAAGGTTAGCAGATAAGGCCGCCATTGTTACCGGAGGCGGGTCGGGCATTGGCAAGGCGACGGCAGTGAAGCTCACGGAGGAGGGCGCCAGTGTGGTGGTGACCGATGTCAATGCCAATACCGGTCACGCGGCCGTTGAGGAGATTGGCGGAAGGGCAGTCTTTATCAATCATGATGTGACCGACGAGGAGGCGTGGCAACGGGTGATGGATGAGAGCATCGATCGGTTCGGCAATGTCGATATCCTCGTCAACAACGCCGGAATATTGGGCGCCAGTGCACCCGAAAGTCCGGAGAACCTGTCATTGGATGAATTGCGGGCGGTCCGAAAGGTGAATGTCGACGGCGTGTTGCTAGGCTGTAAGCACGCGATAAAGGCGATGAAGGATCGCGGTGGTTCGATCGTCAATGTATCTTCGCTTGCCGGTATTTGGGGCACCCCATCGTTTTTGGCTTACGGCGCTAGCAAAGGAGCGGTTCGCCAACTCACCAAGTCCGTGGCCGCTTATTGCGGCAAGCAGAAGTACGGCATCCGCTGCAATTCAGTGCATCCCAGTTGGATAGTGACAGAGATGGTTGACGATCTCTCTAAATTCCTATTTGACGATCCCGAACAGGGTCGGGAGGAGCGTCGACAGGCAATTCCGGTCCGGCGTCTGGGTCAGCCTGAGGATGTTGCCAATGCCATCTGTTACCTGGCGTCGGACGAGGCGGGATTTGTGAACGGTGCCGAGCTCGTGATCGACGGTGGCCAGTTCAGCCAATGAAATTGGTTATTGACTACAGAGACACTGGGAACCACCTGCCGAGGGGATCACCAAGAAGGTCTCTCTTCAGCTGTTCAAACGGAACTTCGCACAGGCGGATGGCATCACTCCCCTCTGTACGCGGAAACATCCCGCCCCTCCGAACACATCGGCCAAGCCATCGGCTATAAGGGGCCGGATCACGAACGGATTTGGGGGCAGCAACATGGATTTCGGATTTTACGTGCCAACGCGTGGTCCATTGAGCACGCCGGACAACATGAAGGCCCTGGTCGCCAAGGGCGAGGAACTGGGCTTCGGGTACATTGCCATTTCCGACCATGTTGTCGTGCCCCGCAGCGTGGAATCCACCTATCCCTACAGTGATGGCGGAGACTGGCCTGCCGGTCGGGATGGTGAATTTTTCGAGCAGCTCTCGGTCATGGCCTATCTCGCAGGACAAACGACATCCGCGCGATTGCTGACCTCCGTCATGGTGCTGCCGCATCGGGCACCCGTCCTCACCGCAAAGATGCTGTCCACGATCGGCGTGTTGTCCAGCGGCCGGGTGACGGTGGGCGCCGGCGCCGGCTGGTGCAAGGAGGAATTCGAGGCGATCGGCGCGCCGTTTCATGCCGAGCGCGGCAAGGTCGCGGATGAATACATACGGGTCTTCAAGGAGCTCTGGACCAACAAAGACCCTGAATTCCATGGCGCCTATGCTGACTTTGCCGACATTACCTTCATGCCCCGACCGGTTCAGCAGCCGGGGCCGCCAATCTGGATCGGTAGCGAGGGAAAGGCCGCCCTCCGACGAGTCATCCGGGTTGGAGACGGCTGGTACCCAACCGCCAACAACCCGAAATTCCCGCTCGACACCCTCGATCGCTACAAAGCCAGGCTGGGTGACTTGCGCGGCTTAGCTGACGAAGGGGGCCACAATTTCGACGATCTCCAACTTGGTTTATTCATCCAGGGTTGGGGCTATGAGCCGGGTGATCCATTGCTGCCCAGGGACAAAGACGGTCCGGTGACCAACGATAACCGGTGCCTCATGTCCGGATCGGCCGAACAAATGGCAACGGATATCGAGTCCTTGAAGGATCTGGGCGTTACAGCACTGATCCTCGGGTTCGAACGTTCCAGCCTTTCCGAGACGATGGACAGCATGGAAGCCTTCGTTCAGGACATCCTATAGACCGTGTCCGCTACCGGTTCGGAACCGGTCGTCACATAATGTTGCGAACTCGGGCCCTTCAGGTGCACCGGATCCAGACACCTGTTGCCACGAGTGTCAGCAGGTTCCGGTATCATCAACCCGCCCCCTATGGAGGGGGAGGGTTTAAGTGAGACTGACTCAGTTACAGATGAAACGAACCTAGCGGCCGGGTTCCTGGGCTACCGTGTAACGCGCATAGCAATTGCCGCGAGTCTCTTCGGCAACCTGCCGCCAGGCGATAAGCGCCGCATCCCGATCCGAATAGGGACCCATGACACGCTCGCTGCCGCTTACGAGATGGTCGAAACTCGTGTCCGTGTATTCTCCGCCAACAACCCAGAATCTCGAATTCATTTGAGGTTCCTCCGTCGAATGGACTGGCATTACTCGGCTGCGATGGCCGACGTTTCGAACTGAGCGGTTTCCGTCGACTCGGCGAGCGCCGTGGTCGAGGACTGTCCCCCACCAATGGCTTCGGCAACCGCGTCGAAGTACCCGGTACCCACCTCGTGCTGGTGACGGGTCGCGGTGTAGCCCTGCGCTTCGGATGCGAACTCCGCGCCCTGAAGTTCGGCGTAGCCGGCCATGCCCCGGTCGCGGTAGGCGCCGGCCAGCTGGAACATCCCGTGATTGAGGGCGTGGAAGCCGGCCAGGGTCACAAACTGGTACTTGTAGCCCATGGCGCCGAGTTCGCGCTGGAAGCGCTCCATCGTCGGCACGTCGAGATGGGCCGACCAATTGAAGGAGGGCGAGCAGTTGTATGAAAGCATCTTGCCGGGGAACTTCGCGTGGATGGCCTCGGCAAACCGCCTGGCCTGCTCAAGGTTCGGCGTGGAGGTTTCCATCCAGACGAGATCGGCATACTCGGCGTAAGCCAGACCGCGCGCGACACAGCGTTCGAAACTGGTGCCCTCCTTGAGACGGTAGAAGCCTTCCGGCGTTCGCTCACCCGTAAGGAACGGGCGGTCCCGTTCGTCGACGTCGCTGGTGATGAGCTTGGCGCTCTCGGCGTCGGTGCGAGCGAGGATGACCGTGGGGACACCCATGACATCGGCAGCCAGACGGGCTGCGATCAGATTGCGAATGTGCTGCTGCGTCGGAATGAGCACTTTGCCGCCCATGTGACCGCACTTCTTCTCGGAAGCGAGCTGGTCCTCGATGTGGATGCCGGCGGCACCCGCCTCGATGTAGGCCTTGGTGACTTCGAATGCATTCAGCACGCCGCCGAACCCGGCCTCGGCATCTGCCAGGATGGGAACGAACCAGTCGATGTCGCCCTCGCCGTCCAGCCGCTGGATCTGATCGGCCCGGCGCAGGGTGTTGTTGATACGCCGCACCAATTCGGGCCCGCTGTCACTCGGGTAGAGACTCTGGTCCGGATACATGGCGCCGGCCTTGTTGCTGTCGGCGGCGACCTGCCAACCCGAGAGATAGATCGACTTGAGACCGGCCCGCACCATCTGCATGGCCTGGTTGCCCGTCACCGCACCCAGGGCGCGAACGGGTTCCTCTTCCTGCAATAGTTTCCACAAGCGCTCCGCGCCATGCCGGGCGAGCGTGTTCTCGATGCGGATGCTGCCGGAAAGCCGGTCTACGTCAGCAGCAGTGTAATCCCGCTTGATTCCGTCAAAACGACCGGCCGGTGCCTGGGTGCGCTGTTCCATTTCCTGCTGCATGACTCGCTACTCCGCCTTGAAGTTCCGAATTTGATGGGTTCTTGTGGCGGAACTTAATTGACAATTTTCCTGTCGGTCTATACCTGTTTGAATGTAAAAGGGTAATTGAGATAACTTTGCAAATTTCTAATTTGTGAATTTGTAAAGTTTGAAAATTTTACAGGCCTGATCCGATGTCGATGACCGACCGCTCCGTCGAACGAAAAGTCCTGCTCGGCCACAAAATCCGCCGCTTTCGCGAGGATCTCGCGCTCAAGCAGAGCGAGATGGCGGAGCAGCTCGAGATTTCACCGAGCTACCTCAACCTTATCGAGCACAATCAGCGTCCCGTGACCGTGCAGCTTCTGTTCCGGCTGGGCCAGGCCTTCGACATCGATCTCAAGGAATTTGCCGAGGACGACAACGCCCGCCTCTACGCCGGACTTCGCGAGGTATTCGGCGACCCCCTGTTTGGCGACCGCCCGGCCCGTGATGCCGACATCCGGGCCATCGCCGAAGCCGGCCCCACGGCAGCAGAGGCAGTGTTGACGCTGTACAAGACGTATCGGGAACTTCGGGAAGATTCCCAGGTGCTGGCGGAACACATGGCAAGCCGCGATACGCCACAGGGGCTCGGCGGACAGGTGTTCCCGGTGGAAGAGGTGCGCGAATTCCTTCAGGGAGAATCCAATCATTTTCCTGAAATCGAATCGAGTGCCGAAGACCTGTGGATCGAAGCCGACCTTGATCCAACCGACGTATTCCGAGGCCTGGCCAACTACCTCCAGGATGTCCACGGCATCGAGGTCCGCGTGCTGCCCGTCGACGTCATGCCCGAGACCACGCGGCGTTATGACTTCCACCGCAGGCGTGTGCTGCTGTCAGAGTTGCTGTCGCCTGCGGCACGCAGTTTCCAGCTCGCCGTGCAGATCGCACTCAACACCCATCGTGATCTGCTCGATCGTCATGTGGAACGCGCGGACCTCTCCAGTCCTGAGGCCGAACGGCTGTGTCGCCTGTCCCTCGCCAACTATCTCGCAGGCTGCGTGATCATGCCTTACGGGCGCTTCCTCGATGCCGCCAAGAACCTGCGTTACGACGTCGAGATCCTACAGCGCCGGTTCGGCGCGAGCTTCGAGCAGATCTGCCATCGCCTGACGACGCTCGACCGACAGGGAGCTCGAGGCATCCCGTTCTTTTTCATCCGGGTCGACAATGCAGGCAACGTCTCCAAGCGCCTCAGCGGCGGCGGATTCCATTTCGCCCGTTTCGGCGGTACCTGCCCGCGCTGGATCGTCCACGACGCGTTTCGCATGCCGGGACAGATCCGCACGCAGATCGCGGAAATGCCCGACAGCTCACGCTTCTTCACCATTGCGCGTACCGTCGACCCGGTCGAATCGCGGACCTGGGAACAGCCCCCGCAATACGCGATCGGGCTGGGATGTGATGTCCGCGATGCCGGCCAGCTGATCTACGCCGACGGGGTGGATCTCGGCAATGAACGGGCCGCTACCCCGATCGGCGTCGCCTGCCGTGTTTGTGAACGCCTCGATTGCCGGCAGCGGGCGCATCCCCCGCTGAATTACCGTCTCAAGATCGATGAAAACGTCCGGCGGACCACGCCGTTTACGTTCTCGCCCGAGTAGTGCCTGCAAAGAGGCAGAACCAGGCGGCAAACCGCAGGAACAGGTAACACACCCCCTCCCAACCTCCCCCCTATAAGGTGGGAGGAGAATGGTGTGGCGCCTCAATGGTTCCCTCGCCCTCAGCAGGGGGAGGGTCAGGGTGGGGGTGGATCGGCGAAGTTGAGAAGGCAGCTAAACGGGATCCATCTCTCCGGCTCGGATGAGCCCTGTC
>MDTE01074770.1_pt1 | contig 32572 bp, 29 predicted proteins | sample 811231 | NCBI WGS metagenome assembly MDTE01 (sample SAMN05326651, study PRJNA326480) | marine metagenome | isolation source: seawater | place: Indian Ocean: Red Sea | collected 2010 | reverse complement strand
TTTATAGATTACACTCATAGTAAGTAGAAGAGGAAGTATAGATTTTATTTAATTTAAAAACTGGTGCCCCCTGTAGGGCTCGAACCTACGACCAAAAGATTAAGAGTCTTCTGCTCTACCAACTGAGCTAAGGAGGCACAGAGTAGTTATATGGTTTTACCTGATTATACTCTTAAAAAATTTTGCTTAGTTGATATGTAATTGATTTCAATTGATTAGTTATTTGAACTCTAAGCTTTTCTTATTTGAAATATTCTTTAGAATCCACTCCCTTCGAGCATGACTAAAGATTTTGAAATAGGTTGGGAAGAGTGGATTAATCTGCCATCTCTCAACATTCCTGGGATTAGAGCAAAAGTTGATACTGGAGCAAAAACTTCTGTACTACATGCTAAGCATATTGAAATATTCAAGGTAAAGAAAAGAAAGCATGTAAGATTTGAGGTAACACCTTTGCCAGAAAAACCTAGTATTAAAATTTCTTGTTCTGCGCCTGTAATTGATCAAAGAAAGGTAATTAGTTCAAACGGAGAATCTGAGAACAGATATATTATTAGAACAACTTTAATACTGGGTACTAAAGAATGGGAAGCAGACATATCTTTAACTGACCGAGAGTCCATGCAATTTAGAATGCTTTTAGGAAGATCGGCTCTAGATCCTGAAATGATTGTACATCCTACGGAGAGTCTTTTGTTAGGTGATCTAGACAAAAGGATCTACAGAAAGAAGAAAAGAAAAGCTCTTTCTAGTAAAAGAGCCTTAAGAATTGCTCTATTAACTAGAGAACCAAACAATTATTCTTCAAAAAGGATCAAGTTAGCAGGAGAGGCGCGTGGGCATGAAGTAGAAGCAATAAACACTACCCGATGTTATCTAGATGTGGACATGGATAACCCTGAGATATACTACGAAGGCAATCCTTTACCAAAATACGATATTGTTATTCCTCGCTTAGGAGCTTCTATTACTTCTTACGGTCTGGCAGTTACCAGACAGTTTCTCTTAACAGGTGCCATTTCATTGAATCAACCTCAAGCAATTGCTAATTCTAGAGATAAATTAATGGCACATCAGCTTCTAGCTTCAGCTGGAATTGATATACCGGTAACAGGATTTGCATCTTCTTCAAAAGACACTAAAGGGATTATTGATACTGTAGGTAGTATCCCTTTAATTATAAAACTCGCTGAATCCTCACAAGGTAGAGGGGTAATTCTAGCAGAGACAAGAAAAGCTGCAGAAACTGTAATAAGTGCTTTTAGAGGACTGAAGGCTCATTTCTTAGTTCAAGAATTTATTGAAGAATCTAAGGGAGAAGATATTAGATGTCTTGTAGTTGGAGGTAAGGTAATAGGTTCGATTAAGAGATTAAATAAAAGCGACGATTTCAGATCAAATATACATCAAGGAGGGGCAGCAGAAAAAGTTGTCCTTACAAGAAAAGAAAGAGCTATAGCGGTTAAAGCAGCAAAAGCTTTAGGCTTGTCTGTGGCTGGTGTAGACATACTTAGGAGCAAAAGAGGCCCTTTAGTCTTAGAGGTCAATAGTTCACCTGGAATACAAAGCATTGATCAGGTACTTGAAGTTAACATAGCAGAACAGATGATTATCTTCTGCGAATCTCAAATAGGAATTAAAAACTAAATTTCTTTAACTTTCTATGGGATCTAAGCGAAGAATTTGTCTCTTTGGAGGAAATCCCATCATGATCTTTACTGGAAGACCTAAGGGGAATCCACGATCAACCATGTCAAATTCTTCTCCTTCTACAGGTACAGCTAAATAATCTCTAACTTCACCATTAATTATGCCTTTTACATTGGGATTTTTAACTGCTTCTTTATACCAATTTCTCGGCCAGTGATGAGCAGAAACATAGATACCCCCATCGGTACTATTAAATCTAGCAAGCATTCGGTCAGTTGATTGACCCTTGTCATCAGTTGTTTTAATAATAATCATTGGTATACCGCAATCTTGACCAAATCCTGAGCATCCTCCTTCATCTTCAAATGAAGGTTGGTTATAGCCAAGAAAAAGTGTTTCGAATAAAATAACAAGAATTACATAGATTAGACCTACATAACCAAACCATCTCAAAGCTTTCATAAGTCCTCTCCTGAATCTATAAAATTAAATGTATTATATGAGAAATTTAATTTAGATTTTAATGAATTTAGAACAAACAGACAGAACAAAAGACTTGGTCGTTCAGATTTCTAAATTTATGGATGATCATATTTGGCCAGCAGAAAGAGTCTATGCTTCCCAAATGGATGCGTTTAGAGAAGAAGGAAATCCTTGGAGGGTGCCTCCTATAATTGAAGAACTAAAAAACAAAGCAAAGGCCCAAGGACTTTGGAATTTTTTCTTGCCTGATAGTAAAAGTGGATTTGGTTTAACGAATCTTGAGTACGCACCGTTGGCTGAAATAATGGGCCAAGTAAGTTTTGCTTCTGAAGTGTTTAATTGCTCTGCGCCTGACAGCGGCAATATGGAAGTTTTAGACAAATATGGTTCTAAGGAACAACAGGACAAATGGCTTAAGCCTCTTTTAGAAGGGGAGATAAGATCAGCATTTGCAATGACTGAACCCAACGTTGCTTCATCTGATGCTACAAATATTTGCAGTACTATTGTGGCGGATGGAGATAGCTATGTCATTAACGGGGAGAAGTGGTGGACTTCAGGTTTTGGTAATCCGGATTGTAAGGTAATGATATTCATGGGGGTTACTAACCCTGATAATTCAAGGTACCAAAGGCAATCTCAAATTTTAATACCCACCGATGCTGAAGGGGTTAAATTAAAAAGAATGTTAACTGTATATGGGGTGGACCATGCCCCTGGAGGTCATGCTCACTTAACCTTTGAAGATGTAAGGGTACCTAAAGAAAACCTGATCTTAGGAGAGGGCAGGGGTTTTGAGATAGCTCAAGGAAGACTAGGCCCAGGAAGAATTCATCACTGTATGCGCATGATAGGTCAAGCTGAAAGGGCTTTAGAGCTATTATGTAGCAGATCTACTTCTCGAATAGCTTTCGGTAAACCTTTAGCTAAATTAGGAGGTAACTATGATGTCATAGCTGATTGTCGAACTGAAATTGAAATGTGCAGACTTTTAACTCTAAAAGCAGCTTACATGATGGATAACGTGGGCAATAAAGTTGCTAAAAGTGAGATAGCTCAAATAAAAGTAGCTGTTCCTAATATGGTAGTTCGAGTAATTGATAAAGCTATACAGATACATGGAGGAGCTGGGGTATCTCAAGATACACCTTTAGCCCGTCTGTTTACTTCAACACGTTTTTTGCGTATTGGCGATGGTCCAGATGAGGTCCATAGAAGGGCCATAGCAAGAGCTGAATTAAGTAAATATAACTCTGAATAGATTTTGTATAAGTTAATTAGATCTATTTATATAAGATCAGCATTCATAACTTTATTCCAAGCTGAAACAAAGTCATTAACAAACCTTTCTTTACTATCATCGCTGGCATAAACTTCAGCTAAAGATCTTAGTTGAGAGTTAGAACCAAAAACTAAATCTACTCTAGTGCCAGTTCTAACTTTATCCCCTGAAGAGCGATCCTTTGCTTCGTAAGTATTATCTCCAGAAGGCGTCCATGCCACACTCATATCAAGTAAGTTTACAAAAAAATCATTAGTTAATTTACCTGGAGTTTCTGTAAACACCCCATGATTGTCAGAACTAATCCCTAGAGCCCTCATTCCGCCTACAAGTACCGTCATCTCAGGAGCTGTGAGTCCAAGTAGTTGTGCTTTATCTAACATCATCTCTTCAGAGCTAACAGAAAGTCCTTTCTTATGGAAATTTCGGAATCCATCTGAAAGAGGTTCAAGCACTGCAAATGACTCAACATCTGTTTGGTCTTCAGAGGCGTCTCCTCGGCCTGGTGTAAACGGAACACTTGTTCCTGAAGCTTTTTCTAGGCCCACACTACCTCCTAATACGATAACATCTGCAATGGAAGCGCCTGTATCAGAAGCAATACTTTCCAGAACATCCATCACACGCGTAAGTTGTTCAGGTTTGTTTGCTTCCCAATCTTTTTGGGGTGCTAGTCGAATACGGGCACCATTTGCACCACCACGCATATCAGATCCTCGAAAAGTAGAAGCACTAGCCCAAGCAGTTTCTACTAACTCTTGAACAGAGAGATCTGTTTCTGAAATTGCTGCCTTAACTGCCTCTATATCATAATCAGTATTACCTTGAGGTACAGGGTCTTGCCAAATTAATTCTTCTTTAGGAACTTCAGGTCCTAAGTATCGAGAAACTGGACCCATATCACGATGTAAGAGCTTAAACCAAGCTCTAGCAAATGCATCAGAAAATTCTTCAGGGTTCTCATGAAAACGTTTAGAGATTTTTTTATAGGCCGGATCTTCTCTCATTGCCATATCAGCTGTGGTCATCATGGTTGGTACTCGAACAGAAGAATCCTCAGCATCTGGTGCCATATCTTCTTCTTTTTGATCTACGGCATGCCAAACAATCTTACCAGCGGGTGTTTCAACCTTTTCCCATTCATAACCAAACAGTAGATCAAAATAACCGTTATCCCATTTTGTAGGATTAGATGTCCAGGCCCCTTCAAAACCACTGGTAATAGTATCACTACCCATACCTGAGGCATGATTGCTTTCCCAACCAAAACCCATATTTTCAAGTGGTGCTCCTTCTGGTTCAGCTTGAACATGTTCCTCAGCTCCTGCTCCATGTCCTTTACCGAATGTATGGCCTCCAGCTACAAGCGCTACCGTTTCTTCATCATTCATAGCCATTCGGCCAAAAGTCTCTCTAATATCTTTACCACTAGCTACAGGATCAGGCTCGCCATCAGGACCTTGGGGGTTAACATAAATTAAACCCATTTGGACTGCTCCTAAAGGGCTTGCTAAATCTCTTACTCCTGAATACCTTTCATTGGCTAACCATTCTGTTTCAATTCCCCAATCAATATCTTCTTCTGGAGCCCAAATATCAGGGCGACCACCTCCAAACCCGAAAGTTTTTCCTCCCATGGATTCAATCGCAACATTTCCAGCTAGAATTAAAAGGTCTGCCCAACTAATTTTATTGCCATATTTTTGCTTAATAGGCCAAAGTAAGCGACGTGCTTTATCTAAGTTCCCATTATCTGGCCAACTATTTAGAGGTGCAAATCGTTGAGCACCAGTTCCACCTCCTCCACGACCATCACCTATTCGATATGTCCCAGCAGCATGCCAAGTCATCCTAATAAAGAAAGGACCATAGTGACCATAATCAGCCGGCCACCAGTCTTGAGAATCGGTCATAAGATCATTTAAATCTTTTTTTAGAGATTCATAATCAAGCTTTTTGAACTCCTCTGCATAATTGAACCCTTCTTCCATGGGATCAGATTTTCTATCATGTTGATGGAGTATGTTTAAGTTTAATTGATTTGGCCACCAGTCTTGATTAGAGGTACCTGAAGCACTATTACTTGTTAAGGAGCCATGCATTACTGGGCATTTATTTTCATTTTCGCTCATTACCAACCTTCCCTATTAATAATTATTAAGTTAACGTTAAATCTATTCTAAGTTCTTTTTTATCTTCTTTCCAGATTAGTTTTGTTACTTTAATTAAAAAGTATATTTATAAAATTTAAGCTAAAGATTTAGAAATTGATCTAGGAATCTCTGGAGTACGGACGTTGTAATTAGGGTGTTCTATCCCTGCAAATAAAGTTGCACCAGACTGTAAGTCTTTAATCATAAGGCTAGTTAAATTAAAGAGAAGAGAAAAGTCTAATAACTGTTTGTCTTTATTCTTCTCTTCTTGAACAAGTGCATACACACGATCATTTTCGCCCACTTGAACCCAAACCTTCTCTTCTATACCTTTAATGTCATCTAAATTTTTGTCTTCAGATTCATTTAAACAGTCTATTATTATTTTAGCTTCTAAAGGGTTCGTATCCTTAACTGAAGAGTTTAAATCTATATTTTTTAAAAATAATGAGACCTTACTTCCAATGCTAATAACGTTTTTATTTGATTCAATCATCTTGGTTCCTTAAGAAAGAGTTTTAAAGTTAAAAAAAGGAAAAAAGGAAATTTTACAGATTTTTACTGACAATACTATTTAGTAAACCTTGAAATAATAGATGTCATGGAATTAGTTTCTTCAATTATGAAAGTCATTCTATAGAAAAAAAACAAGAAAAATCCTATTGAAAATAAGTATGAGTATGAATCAGATTTCTTTTTTAACAAAATATGGGAAAATAACTATAAATAGGAATTAACAATGAAAAAAGCTTTGTATCCTGGCACCTTTGATCCTGTAACCTTGGGGCATATAGATATAATTGAAAGAGCTCTTCATCTTTTTGATGAGGTAACCGTAGCCATTGCTACTAGCGAATCTAAAACACCCGTTTTCACTTTAGAAGAGAGAATCAACCACATAGAAGAAATCTTCAAAGATAATAAAAAAGTTAGAGCTATAGGCTTTACAGGGCTAGTAGTAGATCTAGCAAAAGAGGAAAATACTAATGTACTTATAAGAGGATTAAGAGCCGTTTCTGATTTTGAGTACGAATTCCAGTTAGCAAATATGAATCGGGCAATGTCTCCTGATATTGAGAGCGTCTTTCTTACCCCAAAAGCAAAATTTTCTTTCTTGTCATCTACTTTGGTAAGAGAGATAGCTTCAATGGGCGGTCAACTATCTGCTTTTGTTGACCCCACAGTTGAAGAGGCCTTAAAAAAACGTTTTAAAGACTAATTTAGCTCTGACACTTAGGGCAATAAACACTACTTCTTTGAGCTAGTCGTATTTCCTTTAATGAGGAAGGGCAATTCTTACAGGTCTTCCCAGCTCTACCGTAAACCATTAATTCATTCTTAAAATATCCTGGCGTATTATTACTTCTAATAAAATCTCTTAAAGTTGTACCGCCTTTATTAATAGATTTTTTTAGTACTGAGACTATTTCCATAGATAGTGTTTCATATTGATTTAAAGATATCTTTCCTGCTTGTCTAGTGGGTCTAATTTTAGCTTTAAAGAGTGCTTCATTAGCATAGATATTGCCTACTCCCACTACTACCTTGGAATTCATAATGAAGTTTTTAACTGGCGTTTTCCTTTTTCTTGAAAGATCAAATAAATAGTGACCGTTAAATTTATTTCCTAAAGGCTCTGGCCCTAAATTTTTTAATAAAAAATGATTACTAGGATCATCGGTCCATAAAAAACAACCGAAACGCCTTGGATCACAATACCTAAGAATAGATTCATCTTCGAAAACTATATCTACATGATCATGTTTTTTTATATCACCATAATCAGTAATACGAAGGCTGCCGGACATGCCCAAATGAATTATTAAGAACTCCTGACTGCTTTCAAGTAATAAATACTTACCACGTCTTTTAATTCCTGAGAATTCTTTATTTATTAGTTTATTTAAAAGTATTTCTACTGGTATAGCCCACCTTAAAGAAGGTTGTCTAACATTTATATTTACTATTTTCTTATTTAAAACATGAGGTTGTATACCCCGAAGGGTCGTTTCAACTTCAGGTAACTCGGGCATGCTCTTTTATTTTTTTAAATCGTGGCCGACTTTACGAGCTTTAGAATCATTCATAAGAACAGAACATAAAAATATATATTTCATATTAATCCATCTGAGAGCTTACTTTGTATAAGTCTTCTGGACTTAAAGAGCCTACCGATAACTTAAGTCTCAATAATGAAATTATGTAGTCATATCTTGACTTAGCATAGTCTCTTTGAGCGGCATAAAGTCCCCTTTCTGCTTGAAGTAGATCTACAACATTTCTTGTGCCTACTTCATAACCAATTTTTGTAGCTTCAAGAGCGGAATTAGCTGAAGTAAGAGCCTGTTTTCTCGCAGTTACATTTGCAGATTGTGTTTGAACATTAAAGTGATTTGATCTAATTTCTCTTATTACAGACCTTTCAGCTATTAGAGCTTGTTCTTTGCTTCTATCGTACTGGGCGTAGGCCTGTCTTCTTGAAGAACTTACCGCACCTCCTGCAAATATAGGCATTGATACTTGAATTGCGTACTGCCGATTATCTGATTCAAGTCCAAAAAGAGGATTTTGGATAAATCCTCCAAATTTTCCCTGTTTACTAGTGCTTTTGGTTACTCTACCAATAATATCAATCTTTGGAAGATGACCTGATCCACTTGCTCTTGCATTATGTTTTGCAGCATCTGTGCTTAATAGAGCAGCTTTTAATTGGTAGTTATTAGACAATCCTTTTTTGACCCAAGATTCCCTTTCAATAGGAGATGGGGGAGGAGTAGAATAGTCTTCAGATAAAGGTGAAAGGAGGGGTGTTTGCATTCCAATTATTGCGGTCAATGCTTCTTTAGCAGAATCTAATTGAGCTTCTCTTGAAATTTTGCTAACTACACTTAAATCATAAGCAGCTTGCGTATCTTGAACTTCAGTGATTGAAGCAAGTCCTACCTCAAACCTTTTTTTAGCTTGATCTCTTTGTCTACCTATAGCCTCAACTTCTGCTTCAGCTGCACTTAAGCTATCTTTCGCATAAAGAACATTAAAGTAGCTAGTTGCCACTCTTACCATAGTTTCTTGTTGCTGATAGGCAAATTCTGCTTCAGCACTTTTAGATAAAGCCTTTCCTTGTTTAAATTGGAACCATCTATCTAAACGAAAGAGAGGTTGTTGAAGGCTTGCAGAATGGTTATTTGAGTTGTACTCATCTAATAAAGTTTCTTCAAGACGATATTCACTCCATGTAGTAGATCCAGATATAGATAAAGAAGGCATTAAACCTGCTCGTCCTTGAACTTTATATTCTTTACCAGCTCTAAAAGTAGCTTCTGCGGCTTTAAATGTTGGATCATTTATCAAAGCTAATTCATATATATCCTTTAAGTCTTCAGAATTTAGATTTAAAGAGATTAAAAGTATTGAAGTAGTCAAAGAAAAAATCTTTTTAGTGCTATTAAAGTTCATAATCTTCTCCTTTTTATAGGTGTATTAGTCAAGTATAACACCTAAAGGCTTTTTACCCAAAATTTTAGACTCCTAATCTAAAACACACTTTGTTTTGATCTATAAAAGAATTTACATGTAATTTAGAAATACAACTGTATAATTTTGAATTATCGTCATTAAGGAGAAGATATGACCATACAAGAAGGAGATAAGTTACCTGAAATAACTTTAAGCACAATGACTGATGAAGGACCTAAGCCTTTATCTGTCCTGGAGCTTTGTCAAGGAAAGAAAGTAGTTTTGTTTGCTGTGCCTGGAGCATTCACTCCAACATGTAGTGTTCAACACTTACCTGGTTTTATTCAGAATGTTTCTCAACTAAAAGAAAAAGGGGTAGATACGGTAGCGTGTATTTCAGTTAACGATCCTTTTGTTATGTCTGCTTGGGGAAAAGATAGAGGTGTAGGTCAAGATGTCTTAATGATTGCAGACGGGAATGCTGAGTTTACTAAAGCTATAGGATTAGAGATGGATGGTTCAGGCTTTGGTCTAGGAACAAGGTCTCAAAGATATGCTATGATCATTGATGACGGAGTTGTAACAAAGTTGCATTTAGAGAGCGGACCTGCTCTTGATGTCAGTTCAGCTGAATCAGTTTTGGAAGCTTTGTAATATAAAGTTATGTCTGAAAAGCCTATTTTTAACATAGGTCAAATCTGTGAATTAGATAAGTGGGAAACATTTATTAATGGACAGCCTCATGACATTTTTACTAGATTAAGAAATGAGGCCCCCGTTTATTGGCATGAAGAGATTTTGCCTTTTGAAAATGGATTTTGGGCTTTAACAAAATACGAGGATATAGTTAAAGTTTCTAAGGACCCTCAAACATTCTCATCAGCTCAGCCAGGCATTTTGATGACTTATGGAGACCCTGAAGTTGCCGATCCTGCAGCTACAGCTGCTTTGGTTAGTAACATGATCGCAATGGATCCTCCCCAACATACTGTCTACAGGAAGATGGTCTCACCTAGTTTTAGCCCTAAGTCTCTAAGAGAAATGGAAGAGGGGTTAAGGAATAAAGTAAAAGAGTTACTAGAAGGCGTCTCTAAGAAAGTGGAGTTTGATTTCGTAACCGAAATATCAGAAAAGATACCATTATGGGTTTTATGTGAAATGATGGGAATAGAAGAATCACAAAGGCAAAGAGTAAGAGAAATAGTAAATAACTTAACTGATGCCTCCTCAAATCAGAATCCAGACAATGCTATGCAGATCTGGGTAAATTACATGGAGCTCTTCAAGATGGGTAGGGACATGATTGAAGAAAGACGAAAAAATCCTACTGATGACTTAATGAGTGTAGTAGCGAATACAGAAGTAGAAGGAGAGGCTCTACCGCCAGAATTATTGGATGGTTTTATGCTATTAATGGTAATAGCAGGAAATGAAACTACTAGGAATACTATGACAGGCGGTCTTATAGCTTTAAACGAAAATCCGGAAGAAAAAGAGAAGCTAATTAAAAATCCAAGCTTAATAGCAAATGCTACAGATGAAATGCTTCGTTGGGTAAGTTCAGTAATTTATATGAGAAGGACAGCTGCTTGTGACACTGAGTTGCGAGGCCAAGTAATAAAAAAAGGAGATAAGCTAATTCTATGGTATGGGGCTGCTAATAGGGATGAAGAAATATTTAAAGACGCTCATCTTTTTAAAGTAGACAGAGAGGATGCAAAGAAACATATAGCTTTTGGGGCGGGTCAGCACCTTTGTTTAGGAAATAGGTTGGGCCAACTACAGATCAAGGTTCTATATGAAGAGCTTTTAGCAAGGTTTCCAAATATCCAAGTAGTTTCTGAACCTACGAGAATACCTTCTAATTTTTTGGATGGTATATCTCATTTGAGGGTTAGGGTCTAATTCTTATTTATTTTTTACAAATAAGAAGTAAGAAATACCATAGAAACTAACAAAGAAATAAACACTATTCCAATAGCCTTATCTCCATCTCTTTTAGCTTTCAGATTTCTTTTAAAATCATTAGGCCCTAGTCTTGATTTTCGCTTTTGCTTAAGTGATAAGTTTTCCATTTATTTAGAATATTTTTAATTAGTTAAGGAGTTCTACTATATCATTTATATTTATATATATAAATAGATTATATGAATAATATTAGAAAAATCTAAATTTATAAGGCTTTTTTAGTACCTATTTTTTACAAATTTCGTAAATTACTTAAAAATAATAAAATTCTATACTTCTATGCCTTTCTCTCCTGTTGCAGAATATAAAAGGTAGTGTTTCTTCATTTTACTATCTTAGTTTGTGAAACTTCCCCTTTTTTAGTGAATGGTGCGAAAAGTAAAACTAAACAATAACTAAAAAAAATTTCTTACACATCTATGGTCCTGTCTAGCTGTATAATATGCGAAAACCGCAATGGTTAGAAAATATACTGCAGAATCTATTGAAGTCCTCTCTGGGTTAGACCCAGTAAGAAAGAGGCCGGGAATGTATACCGAAACCTCAAGACCTAATCACCTAGCTTTAGAAGTCATCGATAATAGCGTTGATGAAGCTCTAGCAGGTTTTGCTACAAGAATAGATGTCCAACTAAAAAAAGATGGTTCTCTATCTGTTAAGGATGATGGAAGGGGAATGCCTGTAGATATTCATCCCGATGAGGGCATTCCAGGAGTTGAATTAATTTTTTCTAGGTTACATGCAGGGGCAAAATTTTCAAATCAAGATTATAAGTTTTCAGGAGGATTACATGGGGTAGGTGTTTCAGTGGTTAATGCTTTATCTAGTCAACTTAAAGCAGAAATTAAAAGAGGAGGAAAGAAGTATTTGATAGAGTTTAAGAATAGTGAAAAATCAAAAGAGCTTAAAGAAATTGATTCTGTTGGGAAGAGGAATACTGGTACTAAAGTAACCTTTCTGCCCGATCCTATGTTTTTTGATTCAGTAAAGATTTCGTCATCTCAGCTTTCTATGGCTTTAAAAGCGAAAGCTGTTTTATGCCCTGGGTTACAAATAAACTTCTTAGACCAGATTTCTGGAAAGAAAGAATCTTGGTGTTTCCTGGAAGGATTAGCTAATTATCTTACTGAAAGCAATAAAGGAGGACATCTTATACCCCTAGAGCCCTTTGAGGGAGATCATATGGTCAATGAGGGAGGTTTAACTTGGGCAATACAATGGGTAGTTGGAATAGAAAATCCCCTTTCTGAGAGCTATGTGAATTTAATACCTACTCCCCAAGGAGGCACTCATGTCAACGGATTGAGATCAGGTCTTACAGAAGCTTTAAAGGAGTTCTGTGAATTTAGAAATCTATTACCTAGAGGAGTAAAGATTACTGCAGATGATATATGGATAAATTGTAGCTCTATCATTTCAACAAAATTAAAAGATCCACAATTTACTGGACAGACCAAGGAGAGGCTTTCATCAAAAGAAATAACAGGCTTTATTTCAGCAATCATAAAAGATGCTTTTAGTCTTTGGTTAAATCAGCACACAAGCGAAGGAGAAGAGATAGCTCAGTTATCTATTTCTAATGCTCAGACTAGACTTAAGGCAAGTAAAAAAGTTGAAAGAAAAAAGATAACTTCTGGACCTGTATTACCAGGTAAGTTAACTGACTGCACAACAAATAATTTTGAAGAAGGGGAGCTTTTTCTTGTAGAAGGAGATTCAGCTGGCGGATCTGCAAAGCAAGCACGAGATAGAACCTTTCAAGCCGTTATGCCCTTAGGAGGAAAGATTCTAAATACTTGGGAAGTAGAAACTGCTGAAATTTTATCTTCTCAAGAAGTGCACAACATATCCATAGCTTTGGGAGTAGAACCAGGATCTGATGACTTATCTAAGTTAAGGTACGGAAAAGTTTGTATTTTAGCTGACGCTGATCCTGATGGTTATCATATAGCTGCCTTGCTCTGTGCTTTATTTTTAAAGCATTTTAGGTCCTTGGTAGAAAAAGGAAGAATTTACGTAGCAATGCCCCCTTTGTATAGGATTGATCAAGGTAAAGATGTCTATTACGCTCTTGATGATAAAGAAAAAGATTCTCTAATTAAAAAACTAAATTCATCAAAAAAGAAAGCAAAGGTAGGCATTCAAAGATTTAAAGGGCTTGCAGAGATGAACGCATCACAACTTAGGGAGACAACTATGATACCCGGGTCTAGAAGATTAGTTCAGCTAACTATTAAGAAAGGGGATAAATCTCTTAATCTAATGGACATGTTGTTATCAAAAAAAGGAGCCTCTAAAAGAAAGGAGTGGCTCGAAGAAAAAGGAGATCTAGCAAATGGTTAAGGAAAATGAAACTTTACCTTTAAGTAAATTCACAGAACAGGCATATTTGGATTATTCAATGTATGTCATCCTTGATAGGGCTTTACCGAATATTTCTGATGGTTTAAAGCCTGTTCAGCGAAGAATAATTTATGCTATGTCTGAGCTTGGACTAAATGCAGCAGCTAAGTATAAGAAGAGTGTCAGAACTTCAGGAGATGTAGTTGGTAAATTTCATCCACACGGAGACGCAGCCGTATACGAAGCAATGGTTCTTTTATCACAGTCTTTTTCACTTAGGTATCCTTTAATAGATGGACAAGGAAATTGGGGAACTGTTGATGATCCGAAATCATTTGGTGCTCAAAGGTACACCGAATGTAGATTAGATAATTATGCTCAGATTTTACTACAAGAGCTTGGACAAGGAACTGTTGATTGGCAATCTAATTTTGATGGTACTTTATTAGAACCTGCCGTGCTCCCCTCTAGGTTACCAAATGTATTATTAAATGGAGCTAGCGGTATTGCTGTTGGTATGGCTACTGACATTCCACCTCATAATCTAAATGAAACTGTTAAAGCTTGCATAAAACTACTTAACGAGCCTAAAACTTCACTAGAAGAACTCTTTCAAATCCTACCAGGACCAGATTATCCGACCGAAGCTGAAATAGTTACTCCTCAAGAAGAGCTGCTAGAGATATATAAGACTGGTAGGGGTTCAATTAAGATGAGATCAACTTTTGAGGTAGTTGAAGGTGAAATAGTAGTTACAGCCTTACCCCATCAAACCCCAAGCACCAAGGTTCTTGAGCAAATAGCTTCACAGATGGAAGCAAAAAAACTTCCTATGATTGTAGATCTTAGAGATGAAGGGGATGAAGAGAATCCTACAAGATTAGTTTTAGTTCCTAAGTCAAATCGTGTTGATAAAGAAGCTGTTATGAATCATCTATTTGCCACTACAGATTTAGAAAAGAATTTTAGAGTCAATATGAACATGATTGGATTAAACGGAAAGCCGCAAGTCTTAGATTTAAAAAGCATTTTAAAGCAGTGGTTAAAGTATAGAACTAATACTGTTACTAGAAGGTTACAACATAGGCTTGATTGGGTAATGGATAGACTTCATATCCTTGAAGGATTAATGGTTGTTTATCTCAACATTGAAGAAGTGATAAAAGTTATAAGAACAGAAGACGATCCTAAAAAAGTTCTTCAAAAGAAATTTAAACTTAGTTCTATACAAGTAGACTCAATTCTAGATATAAGATTAAGGCAGCTAGCTAAGCTAGAAGAAGACAAGATTAAAGCAGAGCAGAAAGATCTTGAATCTGAAAAAAAAGAACTAGAAAAAATTCTTAATTCTAAGTCTCGACTAAAGACACTAGTTAAGAAAGAATTAACTGAAGATGTTGAGAAATACGGTGATTCTAGAAAGAGTCCGTTAGTGCAGAGAGAAGAAGCATCAGCTTTTGACGAAACAGAGCTTATTTCTTCTGACCCAGTTACAGTAATCCTCTCTCAGAGAGGCTGGGTTAAAGTTGCTAAAGGTCATGATATAGATCCTGTAAATATGAATTATAAAGAAGGAGATAGTTTCTTATCTTCTGCAAAGGGAAGAAATAACATAAATGCAGTTTTTTTAGGTTCTAAAGGAAAAGCTTTTACTCTTCCTTGTTATAACTTGCCTTCAGCTAGGGGGCAGGGGGAGCCTTTAAGCGGAAGGCTCAATGTAGAATCAGGTGAAACCTTCTCAGGTGTAATATCAGGGAAGGAAGAAACTAAAGCCGTTTTAGTTTCAGATGCTGGTTATGGTTTTATATCAAAAATATCTGATCTGCAGACTAAGAATAAGTCTGGAAAGAATGCTCTAAAAGTACCTGAGAATGGAAAAGCTCTTCCCCCTCAAATTATTTTAAATGATGATGATTTAATTGCTGCGATTACTAATGAAGGTAGGATGCTAGTATTCCCAGTAACTGAATTACCTGAATTATCTAAAGGAAAAGGTAATAAACTTATTAATATCCCAAAAAAGAGGTATCAAGCAGGAGAGGAGAGCTTAAAAGCTGTGGCCGTATTAGGAAAAGGTAGGGAGCTAAAGCTAAATAATGGTAAACGCCATTTTACAATTAAAGAAAAAGATATTAATAATTTTTCTGGGAATAGAGGTTTAAGAGGAAACCTTTTACCCAAAGGGTTTAGATCTGTTGATTCCGTTGAGGTTATTGAGGTATCAACTAACAAAAACGAAAAAAAACAGAAAGGAAATGACTATGAGAGATAAGTTTCCATATTTTGGTCAAGAAATTACTGTAACTAAGAGCATGTGTGATCAAAATGGCCATATGAATGTAAGGTATTATTCTCATGTTTTTGATGATGCTTCTAGTGAGCTATATCATGACATGGGTTTTACTTCTGATTATTTAATTCAAGGCTACTCAGTTTTTACCCTAGAAATGAATATTAAGTACTTAGGAGAGCTCAAAGAAGGAGATAAAGCTTCTACTTTTTTTAGAATAGTTAATGTAAATCCTAAGCTCATTCATTTGGGAGGTGTGCTGATATCTGAAGACGGAGAACTCTCTTGCGTAAATGAACAAATATTGGCTCATGTAGATATGAATGCCAGAAAAACTTCAGACATGCCAGTTGCTATGCAAAAAAATTTACATGAGATTCTTGAAAATCATAAAGAAACTGGTGATCTAGGATTTGATCTCAGGTTGGGTATAAAGAAGTGATTCTTAAATATTTGAAAGTTTTCTTTGTATTTCTTCTGTAAGCATTGGAACCACCTCTAGAGATTCTATATTTTCCTTTAATTGCTCTTCTTTAGAAGCACCCAATATAACAGTTGAAACATTAGTATTTAATAAACACCAAGCTATTGCCAGTTTAGAAAGGCTAACTCCAAGTTCCTCTGCAATAGGCATTATTTTTTTAACTTTTTCCATCCTTGCCTTCCCTCTATCAGACTCTATCATATATTTTTTTAACCATTCATAACCCTTAAGGCTAGCCCTAGAACCTTCAGGAATCCCTTCTAAATATTTTCCTGTTAAAGCCCCAGAGGCAAGGGGAGACCAAATAGTACTACCCATTTGGTAGCGTCTAAAAATTGGATCATATTCAACTTCAAATCTTCTTCTATCTAAAAGATTATATTGAGGTTGTTCCATAGTAGGAGGAGTTAAGTGATTTTTTTCAGCAAATTCATAAGCTTCAGTAATCTCCTCAGCTGTCCATTCTGATGTTCCCCAGTACAATACTTTGCCTTGAGTTATAAGATTATGCATTGCCCAAACAGTCTCTCCTATTGGCGTATCTGGGTCTGCTCGATGACAAAAATATAGATCTAGATAATCTACCTGAAGCCTTTTCATAGCTTGATGGCATGCTTCAGTTATATGCTTTTTGCTTAAGCCTAATTGTGTTGGCTTGGGGTTAGGTGAAGAGCCAAAAAAAACTTTTGAGGAAATACAATAGCTATCTCTTGGTTCATTAATATTCTTAAGAGCTTGTCCCATAACTTCTTCAGATTTTCCTCGATCATAACCTTCAGCATTATCAAAAAAGTTTATTCCTGAATCGAAGCATATCTTAAACATTTCTTCTGCTAAATTTGTATCTACCTGGGTATTGAAGGTTACCCAAGATCCGAAGGAAAGTTCAGAAACTTTCAGTCCGGATTTACCTAATTTTCTATATTCCATAATTTCATTATAATAAAGGAAAATCGATGATAAGTAGTAAAAAAGACTGTTGATATGAAAAAATTCCTAATTTATTTCGTTGCTTCAGTAGCTATTATTGCAGTAGCACTAATGGTTGGGATAAGGAATCCTTCAGTTCAGGACAGAATCATGGTGTCTGTTGTTGCTGGATTAGTAAATGTTTCCAATAATCTTCCTGAAGAAGATGCATTGACCGCAGCAGTTTGTGGATCCAGATCTCCAATACCAAGCCCAGGTAGGGCACAAACCTGCGTCATGGTAAAGGCAGGCGAAAATATCTATATTGTTGATATTGGAGATGGAAGCGCTTCTAATCTAAGAAGTTGGGGCATACCTTTTAAAAGAATTAAATCTGTCCTCCTAACTCATATTCATTCAGATCATATTTCTGATCTAGCTGATTTGCACCTCGCCACTTGGATTAATCAGGGAAGGAAAGGAAAATTAGATGTTTACGGACCTGAGGGGGTTAGACTTGTTACAAAAGGTTTTGAAACAGCTTACGAACCAGATTATTTCTTTAGGAATGCTCACCATGGTGATCAAATTGCTCCATTAGATGTAGCAGGATTTAATACTAATAACATAGATCTAAATCAGCCCGAGATTATCAACGAGGATGGTCTAATAGTAACTGCATTTGAAGTAGTGCATGATCCTGTTGAACCAGCTCTTGGTTATCGTTTTGATTATAAGGGAAGGAGTTTGGTTATTAGCGGTGATACTTCTTATAGCGAAAATTTAATTGAAAACTCTAGAGATGTAGATGTGCTTATACACGAAGCCCAAGCTAATCATATGATCAATATAATAAGAGATTTTAATTTGCAAAGGGGAGCTGATTTAAATGCAAAACTTATGGAAGATATAACCACTTACCATACAACTCCTGTCGAAGCGGCAGAAATTGCAAACTTAGCAAAAGTAAAACATCTTATCTTTTACCATTTGACACCTGCTCCCAGAAATCTTACAACTGAAACTATCTTCTTAAGAGGTGTAAAAGAGGTTAGAGAAGAATGGACCCTTGCAAATGATGGAACGATGGTAGTTTTACCTATTGGAAATAAGGAAATAATTATTTCTGAAATTAAATAGTTTCAAAACCTTTCTAGAGCCTTATCAAGCCTGAATAATCCTTCTTGAATATCTGCTTCAGGGATATTTAAGGCCGGTGCCATTCTTAAAGTAGAAGTTCCTGCAGAAACTGCAATCAAACCTTCTTGATAACATAGTTCTAGAAGAGAGTTTACTTTATCTTGTTTATTCAAATCACAACCAAACCAAAGTCCTTCAGATCTAATCTGGCTGAAAGCCTGATGTTTATTTGAGACTTCTTCCAGTCCATTTCTGAGTAATTTTTCCTTTTGCTTGACTTCATCAAGGAAATTAACCTGCTTAATTAAATCTAAGACTCTAGCGGAAACAGCGCAAGCTAAAGGATTACCCCCAAAGGTACTGCCATGAGTTCCTAGGGTTAAAGATTTAGCAAATTTATCTTTCGTTAAAGTTGCGCCTATAGGTATTCCACTACCAAGACCTTTGGCGCTTGTTAAAATATCTGGTTCTGTTTCATATTTCATATATGAAAATAGTTCTCCAGTTCTTCCAATTCCACTTTGTACCTCATCAAATATTAAAAGTATTTCATTTTCATTACAGATTTCTCTTAGTGAAATTAGGAAGTCCTTATCTGCTGCATATACACCTGCTTCTCCTTGGATTGGTTCTATGATGATCGCAGCAGTTTTAGTTGAAATACATTCCCTTACAGAGTTAATATTATTAAATTCGGCTCTTTTAATTGAATTATCTAATGGTCCAAAACCTTCCTTATGCAGTTTTGAACTTCCTAGAGAGATATTTAATAGAGATCTTCCATGAAAGGCATTTTTGAAGGCAATTATTTCTGCTTTATCTTTACCTTTTGAGTGCTGATACTTTCTTGCTAGTTTTATAGCGGTTTCATTTGCTTCTGATCCAGAATTGCTAAAAAAGACTTTTTCAGCAAAAGTTAATTCAACAAGTGATTTCGCTAGAGCAATTGAAGGTTCAGAAGCTAAGTAATTGCTATGATGCCAAATTTGTTTCGCTTGTTCTTCTAAAGTTTTAAGAAGCTCAGGGTGAGAATGACCTAAGCTGTTAACTGCTATACCCCCACCAAAATCTATATATTTTTTATCATTAACATCCCACACTAAAGATCCTAAAGCCTTTTTAACTACAAAATTTGCGGGCGCATAGTTAGGTGTCATTACCTGACGATAATTATCTAATAGTGAATCGTTTAAATTTTTTTTGTCATTCATACTTAACTTCTTTAGAAGGCGCGGTATTGTATGTAGTATTCGCCTATGATCCAAATAGAATCTAACAAAAAAGAATCACTTTTTAGAATAACCCTAACACCAAACAAGTCATTATCTTGGAAATCAAATATATTATTTATATTAGCAATATCTGTGACCTGTGGAGTTATAGGTATAGCTTTTTATATAGCTGGGGCTTTTTTGATATTGCCTTTTGCAGGACTGGAAATCATCCTGGTAGGCACTTGTGTCTACTTAGTTGTACAAAGGAGCTACAAGCAAGAGATCATTACTTTAACTCCAGAAAAACTAAAAATAGAAAAAGGAATTAGTAAACCCAATCAATTTTGGGAATATTTCAGAATATGGGCTTTTGTAGTCGTTGAAAAACCAAAACATCCTTGGTACCCAGCGCATATAGTAATTACATCAAAAGGAGAAAGGGTTCCAATAGGGGATTTTTTAACTGAAAAAGAAAAGTTAGATTTAGTAGATAAACTTAGAAATATTATAGATTCTTTGAAGTAGATTTATTTTCTTTGATTAAACCTTCTACCTACTAGGGAAGCAGCAATATTTATTTTCTGAATGTCTATAGTTCCTCCAGCAATACCCCATCCCCAAGCATCTCTAAATCTTCTTTCCATTTGGTATTCTTTGTTATAACCATACCCACCCATCAATTGGATAGCAGTACCTGTTACTTCTCTAGCCATTTCATTTGAAAAACACTTTCCCACACTAGATTCAAAAATACTTGGCAGGCCTTCAGCAGCGTTATGAGCTGCCCTATGAATTAAAAGTCTACTGGCCTCTACCTTCATAGCCATTTCTGCCAATTTAAGTTGGACTGCTTGAAAATCAATAATAGGTTTTCCAAACTGTTCTCTTTCTTGAACATATTGAAGAACTTGTTCTAAAGCACCTGCAGCTTGACCCAAGCTCATTGTTGCATTTCCACATCTTTCTAAGTCAAATGCTTCCATTAATTTTTTAAATCCACCATCAGCTTCAACAACTATATTCTCCTTTGGAACTTTCACATTATCAAAAAAGATATCTGCTGACGGCACTCCATTAAAGCCCATCAATTCTTCTTGTTTACCAAAAGATAAACCTTTGGCTTCTTTTTCTACATAAACTGCTCCAATTCCTTTAGACCCTGGTTCATCAGACATTCTGCAGTAGACGACATAGCCTTTTGCATGACCAGCACCCGAACACCACCTTTTCATGCCATTTAATATAAGTTCTCCATCTTTCTTTTCAGCTTTTGTTGTCAAATCAGTTAATGCTGAACCTGCATTAGGTTCAGACATGCTTACAGCTACAAACAGATTTCCTTTACAAACTTCAGGAATAATTTTTTGTTTTAAATCTTCATTAGCAAAATGTTCTATTGCTTTAATGGGACCAACAGCACTCTCAAATATTGGCCAAGCTACTACTGAAGAGACTTTAGCAAATTCTTCTAGTACTAATAAAGCATCTATATTGGATAAGCCTAAACCACCATATTTTTTATCTATATTTATTCCCAAGAAGCCCATCTCAGAATATCTTTCAAACCATTCATCAGATAGAAATTCCTTCTTATCCTCTAATTCTTTTGCTACAGAAGTCATTTCTTTTTGAGCAAACTCTCTAGCGACTCTTTGTAACTCTTCTTGTTCTGGTGTTAATGAAAAATCCATGATTTCTCCTTTAAATTATTCTTTTATCTCTAAGATTAGAAATTTCTTCATTAGAATATCCTATCTCTTTAAGTATTTGGTCGGTATGCTCTCCTAGCAACGGGGCTCTACTTTTAATTTCTCCTGGATTCCCTGATAGCTCTAAAGGTGAAACAACAATAGGAACTGAATCTTTTGTTTTTGGATAGGGAACTTTTTGAAAAAGACCTCTTGCAGCTATATGTGGTTCATTAACCACTTGATTTGCTTTAAGTACTTCACCCACAGGAATCCTTGCTTTGTCTAGCTCTTCTATAGCCTCTTTACTGGTTCTCTCTGCACACCACTTTGACATTCTTTTACTTATTATTTCAGAGTAATTACCTCTACTGAGATCATTACAAAATCTCTCATCTTCAAGCCATTCTTTCTCACCCATCAAGTTTGCCCATCTTTCAAATAATGGCTGACCAACAGTAGCTATTAAAATCCAACCATCTTTTGTTTTGAAAGTATCCGATGGGGCCGCAGTTTGCGCTCTATTGAAAGTAGCTTCACGATTTACGTTCAATAATTCTTGTTCCATAACCAAACCATTAGTCATTGTGAGAGCAGTAGCTAATAGAGATGTTTTGACTCTTTGTCCCTTTCCGGTTTTTTCTCTCTCCATGAGCGCTAAACAGGTCCCATAAGCAGCTAAAGATGCGCTACAGAAATCTACATAAGGGGCATAGTTTTTAGTTGGCAATTCGGGGTCTCCTGACATATCCATAGAGCCAGACATTGCTTGTGCTACTCCATCAAATCCAACTCGATCAGCATAAGGGCCAGAAGTACCAAATGCAGTATTGGAAGTAAGAATAATTTTTTTATTTATCTTTAAAAGGCTTTCGTAATCTAAACCCATGGCTATAAGAGTTTTTTCTGGAAGATTAGCAATGACAACATCAGCAGTTTTTGTAAGTTTAGCTATTATTTCTTTTCCTTCAGTTTTCATAGGGTTTAAGGTAAGTCCTAATTTATTCCTATTCATCTGCAGAAACATTGAACCTGCTCCATCTTCTGCAACCGGTGTGGTAAACCTATCCTCACTGCCATCCACTCTCTCAATTCTTATAACTTCAGCTCCAAAATCAGATAACAGGGCACCACAAAAAGGTCCAGCTATATATCTACCAAAGTCTAATACTCTATAGCCTTCTAGTATGGATTTTTGTTCAGACATCCTCTCTCCTATGTTTATAAAAGAATTCCCACATCAATTCATTTCCCCAGTTTATTTTATTACCACTATTATCTACGCATTCATTTTTATTCGGCAAGCTTTCGCTTTGTTCCTTAGATCTACAATAACCTACCCCGGGTTTTTGTCCTGGCCAAGCATGTCCACCTTTAGGAACCAGGCAATTTGTAACTTCAAGACTCTTATCTAAGGAACAATTTTTTCTTGAGTGACAAATAAGTTTATTATTTTTAGCAGTAAATGATTCTGTAACTATTATTTCTTCACTGCATCCCATGCTATCAGCCCAATTATTAAAAGAGACTTCAGGGTTTTCATAAAACCATCCATCACTTGAAGCCTCACCTTTTATTGGTGTTACAGTATCTTCGTCACCAAATACCTGCAGATAGGAAATTGGGATCTTGGGGACACAGCTTCTGTCACGAGGTATAGAACCACTAATAGAAGCAGCTGCGGCTAACATTTCTGGGTGAAGGCAAGCAAACCTATGAGCCATGGCCCCGCCATTACTCATGCCTGAAATATATCTTCTGGACTTATCAACTGCATATTCTTCTGAAACCAGTTCTATAACCTTTTTTATAAACCCAATGTCATCGTAGCAACTTGTCCAAGCACAATGACTAAATTCATTACATTCTTTAGGTTTAGGGTATTCACTTCTGGTTTGAAGACATATAGGTCTCTCATTTTCTCTCGGAGAAGCATTACTTTCTATATCATTCCATGAACTAACAAAAAAAGGGATTCCATTAACTTTTCCCCAAAAATTAGAACCTTGAGGGTATACAGCAATATAGTTTCTAAATTCGGCATGCAAGTTCATTCCTTTTGTAGTTTCTTTTTCAAACCCGCTTGCAGTCCCTGTATATCCATGTAAGCCTACAACTAAAGGTAATTCAACGTTTGGATCATAAGTTGTTGGTAAAAAAACTAGATATTCTCTTTTAACCCCTTCCCAATTTATGGTTTTTTTAATGTAATTCAGTGAGTTATCTTTATCTGAACAGGAGATAAAGCTCAAATATAAAATAGATGTAAATAAGAACTTTATTATTTTTTGCATGATTAATTTTCTTCTTTGACGATTATAATGAACTTCTATGAGTAAAACAGAAATACCAGAAGGATATAAGCCATTTGATATTAGTCAGCCACATATTGACAGTTTAGGTCCAGGTTTTTATAAGAAAGAGGAAGGAGATCAGCTGGTCTTGGGGTTTTATGTAAAAAAAGAAAATTTAAATGGTTATGGTTCTGCTCATGGTGGCTTATTAATGGCATTAGCTGATTTCACTTTAGCAACTTCAGCCATGCGAAACTCTGATAGACCTGTTACAACCGTTAGTTTTCATTCAGAATTTATAAATCCTGCCCCTATGGGGTCTTTATTAGAGATTAGAGCAAAAGTAACTAAAAAAGGTAAATCTTTAGCCTTTTCAAAGGGTAATATAAAAGTCGGAGATGATGTAATTTTAAATTTTGGAGGAGTCTTAAAGATACTTTAAATCATGGAAAAAGATATAGACATTGTTATATATGGAGCGACTGGATTTACTGGAAAGCTTTGTGTTAAATATTTGAGTAAGAATGCAAAAGACCTTAATTGGGCAATAGCAGGAAGGGATCGAAATAAACTTTCTCAATTAGCTATAAGATATTCACCGCACACTGAAATTCTTGCAGCTGCAGGAGATGATGAGGATGGCTTAGATCTAATCACCAAGAGAGCGAAAGTAATAATTTCAACAGCAGGTCCTTTTCATAGGTATGGCTCTAGCCTAGTTGCTTCATGTGTAAAAAACCAAGCTCACTATGTAGATATTACTGGAGAGACTTTCTGGATAAAAGAGATGATAGATAAACATCATGATGAAGCTGCAAAAAGGGGAGTAAGAATAATCCCTTCTTGCGGATATGATTCATTGCCTTCAGATTTGGGGGTTTTATTTGCCTCTTTATCCTTAAGTAAACCGATCAAAAGGATTGAATCTTTCCATACAGGTCAAGGCGGAGCATCTGGTGGAACTATTGAGACAATGTTTTCGATGGGTGACTTGGATTTAGGAAAGCAAATGCAAGATCCTTTCTTATTAAACCCGAAGGACTCTGTAAGTGAAGAACAAAAGAAATTGAGTTCGGACAAAGTAGGAATAAAGAAAAATAAATTAATAGACGCTTGGACAGGCAGATTCATTATGGCAACCATGAATACGAGAGTGGTAAGAAGGAGTGCTGCTTTATTGGAGTCTAGGCAAGAGGGATATGGAGTTGATTTTACCTACCAAGAACACGCTTTTTATAAGAAATACCTTAATGCGCTCTTGGTTTCATTTGGCACTATGTTTTCAATGCTAATTATTATTACACCTCTTAGAAAGCTAGTAAGAAAGTGGTTACCTAAACCAGGGGAAGGACCAAGTGAAGAAACGATGCGTAATGGTTTTTTTGATTGTCTTTTTACAACTGAAGCGGAGGATGGGACAAAGAATATCTTTAGGATGCATGGTAAAGGGGATCCTGGTTATAGAGTGACTTCGAAATTTGTTTGCGAGAGCGCTCTTAGCCTTGTACATGACCAAGATAAATTACCTGGAGGAAAAGGTTACGGAGGTCTTTTAACTCCAGCTTCAGGTCTTGGTGAGCCTTTAATTGAAAGATTAAGTAAAGCGGAAGTATTTTTTGAAGGTCCTTTAGATTAAGACTTAGTAGTTTTTGAGTTTTTTCTTCACTAATTTATTTTTCAAAGATGCTGTAACTGGCATTCCATTCTTGTAGGGTGGATAAGCTTCTCCTTGTACAAGAGGATTAAGGTAATCTCTGCAAGATTTAGTAATACTAAAACCATCTTTAGAAATATAACTTCTGGGCATCTTCTTTTCTTTATTAGCTACCCTTGAGAGAGCTACCTTATCTATACTCCAAGAGTATTTTTTAGTTTTTCCTCTTTTTATAATTGGCATTACCGCATTCTCCCCATTGAGTACAAATTTAATAGCAGCTTGACCCACAGCGTAGGCATGATCCAAATCAGTCTGCGAGGCGATGTGCCTAGCAGATCTTTGTAGGTAATCTGAGACTGCCCAGTGATACTTATATCCTAGCGAAGAATTTATTATTGAAGCTATTTGCGGAGCGACGCCACCTAGTTGTTTATGGCCAAATGCATCTGTAGTACCTGCATCAGCTAAAAAATTACCTTTTCTATCTCTAACACCTTCCGAGACCACAATTACACAATACCCATCTTTCTTAACAGAAGATCTAACTTTAGAAAGCATCTTGCTTTTATTAAAAGTTATTTCAGGAAATAGAATTATGTGTGGCGGATCACCTTCATTCTGTTTAGCTAAACCTGAGGAAGCTGCAATCCAACCAGCATGCCTTCCCATGACTTCTAATATAAAAACTTTTGTTGAAGTTTCAGACATACTTAAGACATCAAGGCCTGCCTCTTTAGTGGAGATGGCTATATATTTTGCAACTGAGCCAAATCCTGGGCAGTTATCTGTAAAAGGTATATCGTTATCTACTGTTTTAGGAATGCCTATACACTGAACGGGAAACCCCATTTCTTTTGTAAAGTTAGCAATTTTATTTGCGGTATCTTGAGAGTCCCCTCCACCGTTATAGAAGAAATATCCTATATTGTGAGCTACAAAAATATCTAATAAACGCTGATATTCGCTTTTATTTTCTTTTAGATCTTTAAGTTTATATCTACAAGAACCAAATGCTCCTCCAGGAGTATGTTTGAGTTTAGAAATCTCTTTAGCAGACTCTAGGTTCGTATCTATTATTTCTTCTTTTAGTGCCCCTAAGATTCCATTCTTTGCAGCATAGATTTTACCTATTTCTTTTGATTCTCTAGCCGCTTCTATTACACCAGCAGCTGTTGCATTAATAACCGCTGTTACTCCTCCGGACTGAGCATAAAGAACATTTCTTTTTTTCATAGGTGCGATGTTACTTAAATCTTGACCAAGAGGGAATTAAAGGAGATAGGTATAATTGAAATATGTCTTCAAAAAAAATTCATATTTTGGGTATTTGTGGCACTTTTATGGGAGGCTTAGCTCTTATAGCAAGGGAGCTAGGTTATAGAGTTTCAGGAAGTGATCAGAATATTTACCCTCCCATGTCTGACCTTTTAGAGGAGCAGGATATTAAGATTATAAAAGGTTATGAAAAAGAAAAATTACCAGAAGCAGATATTTACTTAATAGGGAATGTAATCTCTAGAGGTAATGAGTCAATAGAGCATATCCTTGAATGCAACCTTCCACATACCTCAGGCCCTGCCTGGCTTTCTGATAATGTCTTAAAAGATCGCGAAGTTATAGCAGTGGCAGGAACGCATGGAAAAACTACCACCACTGCAATGATAGCTCATACTCTTATGGGGTTAGGTAAGGATCCAGGATTTCTTATTGCAGGCAGGCCTAAAGACTTTCCCGTTTGTGCTAGGTTAGGCAAAGATAAGATATTTGTTATTGAGGCGGATGAATACGACACTGCTTTTTTTGATAAAAGAGCAAAACTGATTCATTATCAACCAGAAGTCTTAATTATCAACAACCTAGAGTTTGATCATGCAGACATATACTCGGATCTAAATGAAATCCAGAAACAATTTCATAACCTTATACGAACAATGCCCTCTAACGCTAGCATAGTATTTCCTGAAGAAGATAAGAATATTTTGCAAACTTTAGAGATGGGAGTTTGGAGCAAAAAGATTAGTTTTAATCAGAAAGGGGTAGGTTTAAATTCCTTCGAGAGAATTAATGCAGATTTTTCCCATCTTAAATTCCAGATCAATAACAACAGTGAAGAAATTAAATGGGGTTTAATTGGAGAACATAATGCCAGAAACGCTATGGTCGCTTTGTTGGCATTGGAGCATTTTCAGATTCCACTTTCTGATTCTATAGAAAAGCTTTCATCTTTTTCCGGCGTTAGCAGAAGGCTAGAAGTAATGATAGATAGACCAGGATTAATTTTATTTGATGATTTTGCTCATCATCCTACAGCTATTAAGGAGACACTAAGAGGTTTAAGAGCACGTTACAAAGAAAATAGAATTATTGCTTTAATAGAGCTAAGATCAAATACAATGAAATCAGGTTTTCATGATAAGAGTCTGACCAAAGCTACAAGTGATGCTGATCTTGTCTTTTGGAAAGGAGAAAACAATGTTCAACTCAATAAATTAATAGATGGATCATCTAAAAAGAATAATTTTTTGATTAACTCTGTTGATTCATTCGTAAAGGATTTTAAAAATAATATTATTCAAGATAAAGATGTAATTGTGATGATGTCTAATGGAAATTTTGATGGATTGTCAGGAGTATTAAAATCTAATATATAAAACTATGAAAATATTGTTATTGAACCTTTTAAGCTTAATTTTGCTAATGTCCTGTGCAGAGCAGGAGAAGGGCCTTGATCCTGAAGAATTAGCAAATGAATTATTGATAATAGACTCTCACATAGATGTACCTTATCGATTGTGGAGACAGCATTTAAAGGGAGATGAGATAGAGAATATAGCCGGCTCTACTAAAGGCGACTTTGATTTCCTAAGAGCAAAAAAGGGCGGCCTAAATGTTCCTTTCTTTTCAATTTATTTACCAGCAAGTACCCAAGAAGATGGCACTTCCCACGAAATGGCAAATCAGATGATAGATATGGTAGAAGATATTATTACAATTAACTCAGACAAATTTATTTTAATCAATTCTGTTGATGATTTAGCCTCTTTAAAAACAAAAGATGTAGTTGGAATAGCTTTAGGCATGGAGAATGGTGCTCCCATTCAGGGAGACCTCTCTAGAGTGCAGTATTATTTTGATAGAGGTATTCGATATATCACTTTAACTCACTCTAAAAGTAACCATATAAGTGATTCTTCTTATGACGAAAACATTCAGTGGAATGGTTTGAGCAATTTTGGTAAAAGCTTAATAAAAGAAATGAACCAAGTGGGCATAATGGTGGATATATCTCACGTTACCGATGAAGCCTTTTACCAAGCTATAGAGTTGAGTCAGGTTCCTGTAATTGCAAGTCATTCTTCTTTGAGACACTTTACTCCAGGATTTGAAAGGAATGTTGATGACTCAATGTTAAGAAGACTGGCCGATAAAGGGGGAGTTATTCAAATTAATTTTGGTAGTAGTTTTATTAGCCAAAGACCAAGAGACTATGTGCAAGAGATCAATAACTTCTTAGATATAAAATTTGGTGTAGAAAGAGGAGGGGTTTCACAAGAAATTCTTAATGAAGCAAGAAGTCAGTACATTAAAGAGAATCCTTACCCCTTTGCAACAAAGGATGAAGTTCTAGACCACTTTGATAGAGTGGTAAGCTTGGTAGGTATTGACCACGTTGGAATAGGTTCTGATTATGATGGAGTGGGGGATACTTTGCCTATTGGACTAAAAGATGTATCCACTTACCCAGTACTTATCAAAGGTTTAGTAGAAAGAGGTTATACCAAAAAGGATATAGAAAAGGTTTTAGGCGGAAATCTAATAAGGGTCTGGCAAGAAGTCGAGAGGTATGCAAAAGAAAACTAAATTTACTAAGGAGCTCCCCTTATTTCCCCTAACTGTTAATGTCTTACCAGGAGGATATCTTCCTTTACAGATATTTGAACCTAGGTATTTAGATATGGTTAAGGAATGTATGTCTAATGAAATTGGGTTTTGTGTTGTACTTCTTAGAGGTCAGCAAGAAATGAAATCTACAAATTTACCTGACCATTCACCAATAGGTACGTATGTGGAAATCATAGACTTCAATCAGCTTGAAAACGGTTTGTTAGGTATAACTGTGCAAGGTAAGTATAGAATTAAAATTATTGATAGACGGGTACAAGAAGATGGTTTAGTTATAGGAGATTCAATAGAGCATCCTGAGGAAGATGAATCAGTATCTCTTGAACCTAAATACAAGGAGATCTGGAAGATTCTTAGAGAAATTTCTGATCATGAAGAAATAAAAAAATTAAACTTAAATATAGATTTTGATAACTCATCAAGCGTGGCTTATAACTTAGCTAGCTTATTACCAATTACTCCGCCAGAAAGGCAAAATATTCTTGAATTCCAATCAAACACAGATAGGTTTGAACATCTACAAAAAATTGTAAAGCAGTTAGGAGGTTAATACCGCATCATTCAGGATCAGCTATTTTTAGTAACTGTTTCCCAAAATTTTGACCGGTAAAAAGTCTGATTAAAGTATCAGGTGCATTCTCAATACCTTCTTGAATATCTTCCAGATATGTAATTTCTTTATCTTCCACCCATTTACTAAGATGGTTTATTGCTTCTGGAAATCTATCAAGATAATCAAGGACAATGAATCCTTCCATTTTGGCTCGATTAATTACTAGCGACATGTAGTTAGAAGGCCCAGGAGCTGGAACTTCATTATTATAAGTAGAGATAGCTCCACATAAGACTATCCTTGCATTCATATTTATTAAAGTTAATGATGTATCTAGGAATTCACCGCCGACATTATCAAATACTATATCAATACCTTTTGGGCAGATTCCTCTAAGAGCTTCTGGCAGGTTAGAATCCTTATAATCAATAGCCGCATCGAAATTTGCTTCTTCGGTTAGCCATCTACACTTTTTTGCACCTCCTGCAATTCCGATGACCCTACAGCCTCTTAGTTTTGCTATTTGTCCCGCTATAGATCCTGTAGCTCCAGCTGCTCCTGAAATCACTACTGTTTCACCTTCTTTAGGTTCTCCTATATCAAGTAAACCAAAATAGGCTGTTAAACCTGTTACTCCAAAAACGCTTAGAGAAGCGGTTGGGGATACGCCTTCAGGAATTTTTGATGCGTTCATAAATCCTGCTTTGCCATCAGTTATAGCAAATTCTTGCCAACCAAAACTACCTTGAACTAAGTCACCCTCTTGAAAACCTACAACATTTGATTCAATTACTTGTGAAATTGTGCTGGAACGCATAACCTCTCCAATTTGAACCGGAGGCATGTAACTTTTCATATCATTTAGCCAACCCCTTTGAGTAGGATCAAAACCAAAATACAGATTTTTAAGCAGCATTTGATTATCTTTAATTTCTTTTAACTCAGATTCTTCAAACTTAAAGTTATCTTTGCTGACCATTCCTTGGGGTCTTGAAGATAAAACCCATCTTCTATTCTTTAGATTCTTTCTTGTCATAACTATCCTTGTCTCCAGTTGCCATGAAAACCATAAGGTATTCTATGGGGTAACTGAGCTGTAGCTATTGGCCCTGAGCTTACATCCATGGCATTAAATACAAGAAGATCAGATCTATTTTCTTTGCCTCTATAAGCTAACGCAATTAAATAACCTTGACCTTCTTCAGAATCTTTTGATGACGGAACAAAAATAGGTTCCCCCACAGCATCTTCCTTATTTTTTAGTGTATAGAAATCTTTTATTTGGGTTTTATGGTCTATGTGGGTTACAGAATTAAAACTGATACCAGGAGGATGATCTCCAACACTTGAAGCATAAAAGCCATGCCTGTAATTCAGCATGCTATATCTTTCATCTAGTCTAGGGAACTCCCCTATATCATCATCCAGATAATTCTTATTTATTTTTCCCGAGTTAGAAGATAAGTCTATCTCCCACCTGTTAAGTCTGGCTTCAGCTTTCTTTGGATCTGGAGAAGAACCATCAGCATGCGGAAATAGTGGGGCTTCTTCAAACTGCATCATATCCGCTACAATCTTGTCCCCATTTGTATATGCATTCATTGGATGAAAAACATAACAAGGATCATCTTCAATCCATTTAATATCATCCACGGAACCGTCTCTTGGCATAACTCCTATGTAACTAGGTATTTGTCCGTTCCAGGCAATAGGTGCCTTACCTTTCATTGCTTCATTAAAATCAATAATAAGAGGAAAGATAGGGAATATTACATGCTCAGAAGTAACAATGAAGTCATGGACCATACTTGAATAAGGGGCATTGAATTCAGAATATTGAGTTAATTTACCATTCGCATCAACTACAAAAAAGGTCATTTTTTTATCTCCAAAATTATAACTGAAGGCAAACATTTCTCCCGTTAATGGGTCTATCTTTGGATGAGCAGTCATAGGAGAAAGTAACTTACCTTCATAATCGTAAGACCCAATCGATTCAAGAGAAATTGGATCTATTTCAAAGGGAAGGTGTCCTTCTTCAAGAGCTAAAAGCTTATCTTTATGAAAGATAATATTTGTATTTGCAGTTCCATCTTCTCCTTCAGGATTCCATTCAGGGTCAGGATCCATAGGATTTAACAAGTTTAATAAAGACCTGCCCGCTTTTCTCTCTTGTTTCCATTTGGATGTTCGAACCCATCTATTTTTATAGGAAACTTTTCCGTTTTCAAAATTAAAAGCATGTATCATTCCATCCCCACCAAACCAATGGTAGTGATCATCTCGAGGAGGAAACTGAGGATCAGGGCCATTACGATAGTAACTTCCAAATAGATCTTTAGGGATTTCTCCTTCTACAATTAGATCATTGAGATCACATTCCATTCTAAGGGGAGCATAATTGCCATCTAAATTAGGGTGGCTTGGGTATGTTGTAGTCATAATTACCTCAGTTTATTTATTTGTTAAGTTTATCAGTAGATAATTATTTTTTACTAACTAAATATCTTACTAAAAAGACAAAAACAACAGCCAAAGCAATTAGTCCAGCAGCTAAAGTATAATTCCCTGAGTTTTCGATAGCTGACTTAGCAGCGAAGTAGCCTGGTAATGTATATAGAGGAGCCCAAAAAAGCCCCGAAACTAGGTCAACAGTAATGAAAATTCTTAAATCCATTCCAAGTGATCCTACTGTTACTGGAATTATTGGTCTAACTGGACCAATAAATCTACCTAGAAATACCCCCAGAACTCCATAAGTATTAGAGAATTTCCGACCTTGCTTTAACCAAGAGGGGTTGTTATAAAAAGGCCATACTTTATCTATTTTGTGACTTAAATATCTGCCTATAAGAAAACTAGAAATATCTGCTAAACAACTTGATATATAAACTAATAGTAATAATTGAAATACAGACATATCTGTTGTTGCTGCAAGCCCTGAAATAGCGGCCAATAGAAACACTCCGGGAACAACAATTCCTACTAAAGCAAAGGACTCTATAAATGCAGCAATGCATAGTCCAAAAGCTATCCATTCAGGATTTTGTTGTAACCATATAGTTAGTTCTCCTATATCAAACATCTTATAATCAGTTTTTAATT